>Ga0302320_10000019_pt1 | contig 276674 bp, 196 predicted proteins | sample Bog_T0_3_FD_202130 | JGI IMG/M metagenome (GOLD analysis project Ga0302320, IMG submission 202130) | Peat permafrost microbial communities from Stordalen Mire near Abisko, Sweden - Bog_T0_3 | ecosystem: Environmental > Terrestrial > Soil > Wetlands > Peat | place: Sweden: Abisko, Stordalen... | reverse complement strand
ATCGACTTTTGCCTCAGCGCCCACTTCGCCAATCTGACCCTGGGAACCACGAATGTCTACGTTCAACACGCATCGGTGGGCGACTTCTCCACCGACGCCTACCGGCAAGCGATGCGGGAATTCCGCGTCAAATGGAGCGCCGACCCGCGAAACCAGTCGTGAGGCGCGGTGACCATGGCCACCATTTCCGAGGCATTGGCGATCGCACTCGGGCATCATCAGGCCGGCCGGCTCGATGCGGCGCAGCAGATCTACCAGCGGATCCTGCAGGTCGAGCCGGAGCAACCCGACGCGCTGCACTTTCTGGGCGTGTTGACCGCCCAACTGGGCAGACCAGCGGCCGCCGCGGCGTATATTGCGCGTGCAACGGCGGTGAACCCAGACATGGCCCCCTATCACCTCAACCTGGGCCTGGTTTATCAAGAGTTGCAGAAGCCGGACGAGGCGATCGCCTGTTACCGGCGGGCTGTCGAGCTGCGGCCGGAATTCGTCGAGGCCCACTACAACTTGGGCGGCGCCTTGGCCTGGCAAGGGCAACTCGCGGAAGCGGCCGCCTGCTACCGCCGCGCGCTGGAACTGAAGCCGGACTTCGCCGAGGCGCACTACAACCTGGGCAAAGTTCTCCAGGACCAGGGGCAGTTGGACGAAGCGGCCGCCTGCTACCGCCGGGCGATCCAGCGAAAGCCCGACTACGCCGAGGCGCACTATAACTTGGGCACCGCTTTCAAAGACCAGGGGAAGCTCGACGAAGCGGTTGCCTGCTACCGCCGGGCCGTGCAACTGAAGCCGGATTATGCCGCGGCACATGGCAACATGGCCGCCGCTCTGCAAGACCTGGGGCAGTTGGACGAGGCGGTCGCTTGCTGCCGCCGGACGCTGGAGCTGCAGCCGGACTCGGCCGAGGCACACAACAACCTGGGCAATGTGTTCAAGGACCAAGGGAAACTGGACGAAGCGGTCGCCTGCTATCGCCGAGCCGTGGAACTGAATCCGGACTACGCCGCGGCGCAGAGCAATATCGTCTATGCGCTCTATTTCCGCCCCGGTTACGATGCCCCGGCAATCTACGAAGAACACCGCCACTGGAACCAACGGTTCGCCGAGCCGCTGGCAAAGATTATCGAGCCCCATGCCAACGAGCGCTCGACCAAGCGGCGGCTGCGAATCGGCTATGTCTCGCCCGATTTCCGCGAACACGTGGTCGGCCGCAATCTACTGCCGCTGTTTCGGGAACACGACCGCGAACAATTCGAGATTCTCTGTTACGCACAGGTACTTCGTCCGGATGCGGTCACCAGTCGCTTCCAGGGCTATGCGGGCGTCTGGCGCAACGTGGTGGGCCTGGCCGATGAGGCGATGGCCCAACGGATTCGCGAAGACCGCGTCGATATCCTGGTGGACCTGACGCTGCACATGGCCCAGAACCGCCTGCTGGTCTTTGCCCGCAAGCCGGCTCCCGTGCAGGTCACCTTTGCCGGCTATCCGGGCACCACGGGCCTCTCGGCCATCGACTACCGATTGACCGACCCTCACCTCGATCCGCCCGACGTCAACGACCAATGCTACGCGGAGGAATCGATCCGCCTGGCCGACACTTTCTGGTGCTACGATCCGCAGGGCAGCGAACCGCCGGTCAACCCTCTGCCGACCTTGGAGCAGGGCCGCATCACCTTCGGGTGCCTCAACAACTTCTGCAAGATCAACGCCGCCGTGCTGAAACTCTGGGCCCAAGTCCTCAAGGCCGTCGCGCGCTCGCAAATCATGATCCTGGCCGCCGAAGGCTCCCACCGCCAACACACTCTGGATTTGCTGGAACAGGAGGGCATCGCGCCGGACCGCGTGATCTTCGTCGTCCGGCAGTCCGGGCGGAAGTACCTGGAACTTTACCACCGCATCGACGTGGGGCTGGACACGTTTCCTTACAACGGACATACTACCAGCTTGGACTCGTTTTGGATGGGTGTTCCCGTGGTCACGCTCGCGGGCGCAACGGTTGTTGGGCGGGCGGGCGTTTCCCAGCTCCGGAATCTCGGCCTGAAAGAACTGATCGCCGACGGGCCGGAGCAATTCGTGCGAATCGCCGTGGAGTTAGCCGGCGATCTATCCCGTTTGGGCACTTTCCGCGCGACATTGCGCGAGCTGATGCGGCGGTCTCCGTTGATGGATGCCCCGCGTTTCACGAGGAGCGTCGAAGCCGCCTACCGCATGATGTGGCAGCGCTGGTGTTTGGGGGCAGACCGAAGGCCGAAGGCGGAAACGGGGCCAATCCGCTTGCGCGAAACAGATCGTGAGGCGCAGTGATCATGGCAACCATTTCCGAAGCTTTGGCGATTGCCCTACAGCACCATCAGGCCGGCCGGCTCGATGCAGCGGAGCAGATCTATCAGCGGATTCTGCAAGTCGAGCCGGACCAGCCCGATGCTCTGCACTTTATGGGCGTGTTGACGGCCCAGCTTGGCCGGCATCAGGCCGCCGTCGACTATATCACTCGTGCGATCGCGGTACGCCCAAACGCGGCCCCGTATCACCTCAACCTGGGCCTCGCGTACCAGGCGTCGCAGAAGCTCGACGAGGCGATTGCCTCTTATCGGCGGGCCCTGCAGTTGCAGCCGGAATTCGTCGAGGCCCACTGCAACTTGGGCAACGCCTTGATAGAGCAAGGGAAGCTGGCGGAAGCAGTCGCCTGCTACCACCGGGCGATCGAACTGAGGCCCGATTTTGCCGAGGCACGAAGCAACCTGGGCAAAGCCCACTTGGAACAAAGGAAGCTGGACGAAGCGGCAGCATGCTGTCGCCGGGCGCTGCAACTGAAACCGGGCTTAGCCGAGGCGCACTGCAACCTGGGCAATGCCCTCCTGGAGCAAGGGAAGCTGGAGGAAGCAGTGGCCTGCTATCTCCGCGCCCTGGAGTTGAAGCCGGACTTTCCCGAGGCGCACTGTAACCTCGGCGATGCGTTCTTCCTGCTATCCAGGCTGGACGAGGCGGCGGCTTGCTGCCGCCGAGCTCTCGACTTTAACCCCGACTATGCCGACGCCCATATGGGTCTGGCTGTGCTCGAACTTCTGCGGGGCGATTTGGGGCACGGTTGGCCGGAGTACGAATGGCGATGGCGGACCAAACAGATGCCGCCGCGCTCTTTCCTGCAGCCCCGATGGGACGGTGGTTCCCTGACGGGAAAAACCATCCTGCTGCATGCCGAACAAGGGCTGGGAGACACGATCCAGTTCGTCCGTTACGCACCGCTGGTGAAACGGTTGGGCTCAATGGTGATCCTGGAATGCCAGAAACCGTTATTGCCGCTGCTGGCCACTTGTCCGGGCATCGATCGCCTGGTCGCTCAAGGTGACGTTCTGCCGGATTTTGACGCCCATGCCCCGCTGCTCAGCTTGCCCACGATTCTCCGCACCTCGCTCGATACTATCCCCGCCGCGGTGCCCTATCTGTTTGCAGCGCCGGCACTCGTTGAGCATTGGCGCGAGAAGCTTCGTACTGTATCCGGCTACAAGATCGGAATCAGTTGGCACGGACAACCCGGTTATGGTTCCCGGCTCGCACGTAAGATCCCCTTGCAACAGTTTGCGAGTTTAGCGGAGATTCCGGGCGTTCGGCTGATCAGCCTGCAAAAAGGTGCTCCGCGCAAGGAATTGGCACAAGCCCGTGAGCGTTTCCCCTTGCTGGAACTGGGTGACGAGGTGGACCAGGCCGCCGGCGCGTTCATGGACACCGCGGCGATCATGATGAATTTGGACCTGGTGGTCACGTCCGACACGGCCGTCGGGCATCTCGGGGGGAGCCTGGGGGCGGTGGTTTGGATCGCCCTGCCGCGGCCGCCCGACTGGCGGTGGCTTTTGGACCGTTCCGACAGCCCCTGGTATCCCACGATGCGATTGTTTCGGCAGAAGATATCCGGGGATTGGACAGGGGTCTTTCAGGAAATTCAAGACGCACTGCGAAAACGTCTGGCGATCACTTGACGCCAATAGCTTCATGCGCGCTGGCGGCAATTCGGGCCGATTGCGGCCGGCAAGGCGAGTCGGCATAATGTGCGTATGGCAACCATTTCCGAAGCTTTGGCGATTGCCCTACAGCACCATCAGGCCGGCCGGCTCGATGCAGCGGAGCAGATCTATCAGCGGATTCTGCAAGTCGAGCCGGAGCAGCCCGACGCTCTGCACTTTCTGGGCGTGTTGACGGCCCAGCGCGGCAGACCGGAGGCCGCCGCGGCATATATCGCGCGGGCGATCGCGGTGAAGCCGGACGTTGCCCCTTATCACCTCAACCTGGGGCTGGCTTTTCAGGCGTCGCGGAAACCGGACGAGGCGATCGCATGTTACCAGCGGGCGCTGCAACTTCAGCCGGAATTCGTCGAGGTCCACTACAACCTGGGTAACGCGTGGAACGAGCAGGGGCAGCTTGCGGAAGCCGCGGCCTGCTATCGGCGAGCGATCGAGCTGAGGCCCAACTATGCCGAGGCGCACTACAACCTGGGTAAAGTTCTCCAGGACCAGGGGAAGTTGGACGAAGCGATCGCCTGTTACCGCCGGGCGATTGAACTGAAGCCGGACTACGCTGAGGCCCACAACAACCTGGGTACCGCTTTCAAGGATCAAGGGAAGCTGGACGAAACGATCGCCTGCTGTCGCCGGGCCGTGGAATTGAAGCCCGACTATGCCGAAGCCCACAACAACCTGGGCATTGCTCTCGCGAGCCGGGAGAAGCTGGATGAAGCGGTTGCCTGCTACCGCCGGGCGCTGCAACTGAAGCCGGACTATGCCGAGGCGCACTACAACCTGGGTAAAGTCATTGAGGATCAGGGGAAGTCGGAGGAAGCGGCCGCCTGTTACCGCTGGGCGCTCGAGCTGAAGCCGGACTATGCCGAGGCGCACCTCAACCTGGGCAATGTTCTCACGCTACAGAGGAAGTTGGACGAGGCGGTGGCTTGCTTCGGGCGGGCGTTGGAACTGAAGCCGGATTATGCCGACGCACATTTGAATTGCGCACACCTCCGGCTTCTTGCCGGAGATTGGCAACGTGGTTGGCCGGAATACGAATGGCGGTGGCAGACCAAGCAACTGTCGCCCCGCCCTTTCCAGCAGCCCCTTTGGGACGGCGGCTCCCTGGCAGGGAAAACCATCCTGCTGCACGCCGAACAAGGCCTGGGTGACACGATTCAGTTCATTCGCTACGCGTCGATCGTCAAGGAGCATGGAGCGGGGGTCATCGTAGAATGCCAAAAACCGCTGCTCGGGCTGCTGGAAGGGTGCCCGGGCATCGATCGACTGATCGGACCAGGGAATGATCTGCCGGCATTCGACGTTCATGCCCCTTTACTGAGCGTGCCGGGGATTGTCAAGACTTCTCCGGGGACAGTCCCGGCCCAGATTCCCTATCTTCAGCCAAAAGCGGGGCTTGTGGAACAGTGGCGGAAGCGGCTGATCGAGTTCGATGGTTTCAAGATCGGGATCAGTTGGCAAGGAAACCCCAAGTATCACGACGATCGTTTGCGGTCTATTCCGCTGCGCTATTTCGCCCCCTTGGCAGGGATTCCAGGTGTTCGCTTGATCAGCATCCAGAAGGGCGTGGGCACGGAGCAACTCGCGGAGGTCCGGGATCTCTTCCCGGTCATGGATCTTGCGGCGGAATTGGATGAGCAGGTGGGCCCGTTCATGGACACAGCGGCGGTCATGAAGAACGTTGATCTGCTGATTACCTCGGATACGGCGGCTGCGCACCTGGCAGGCGCTTTGGGTGTTCCGGTGTGGGTGGCACTCCCGTTCGTTCCCGACTGGCGCTGGTTGTTGGATCGTTCTGACAGCCCCTGGTATCCGACGATGCGGCTGTTCCGGCAGGAGAAATCCGGAGACTGGACGCCGGTCTTCCAGCGGATGGCTGAAGAAATCGTCGAGCTTCGCCAACGCGCTCATGGACCGGCGCCCCAAGCAGCGATAACGCAGGCGCAACGATCGTCGAAGGACAACGCGGGGGAGGTTTGCGACAAGAAAATACTGTACCTCAATCTCAGCGCGAGGAAAGACCGCAACGAGCGTTTCTTGAGCGTAAACGCGACGATCGCCGGTTTCCAGCGGGTCGAAGCTGTCGACGGGAAGCGGCTGCGGACGGAGGACTTGTTAAGTGCGGGCGTGATCGAGTCGCCCCTCAGAACATACACCGCCGGCGCCCTGGGATGCGCGATGTCTCATAAGAAGGTCTGGGAGCGTTGCGTGGCCGCCGGCACCCCTCTAACCGTTGCGGAAGACGATGCGGTGTTCAATCGACACTTTGCCAAGAACGTCGCAGCGGTGCTGGGTGGCTTGCCGCAGGGTTGGGATATTATTCTCTGGGGCTGGAACTTTGATTCCATACTGCACATCGAGTTGATCCAGGGCCTCAAGGAGGCAATCACGCGATTCGACCCTGCGCCCCTCGGCCCAAGGATCCTCGAATTCCAAGAAAGAGACTACGACGTGCAAGCGATGCGACTGTTCAACACCTTCGGCATCGTGTGCTACACGGTATCGCCCGAGGGGGCACAACGGCTGCTTATGACGTGTTTTCCGCTGCGCGAGGAGCTGATACCGATCCCGGGCCTAGGGCGAAGCATCCCCAACGTCGGCATCGATTCGTTGATGAACAAGTGTTATCGGGCCCTGAAGTCGTACGTGTGTTTCCCGCCGCTGGTATGGACCGAAAACGACAAGTCGACTTCGGACGTCCGCGCCCGGGCGCACCCCCGGCCGGCCGAGTTCATCGACTGATCGTACCGGCGGCACGATCATCCCGGGCCTTTCGGGCCGCTTGCCGCCGAAAAGGCAAGTCGCCATAATGTGCGCATGACTACGATTTCCGAAGCACTGGCGATCGCCATCGCGCACTGTCAGGCCGGCCGGTTTCCCGCGGCCGAGCAGATCTTTCGGCAGATTCTTCAGGTCGAGCCGAATTACGCCGTGGCCCACAATAATCTGGGAAATGTCTTGCAGGAACAGGGAAAGCTGGAGGATGCGGTTGCCTGCTATCGACGGGCCCTGGAGCTCAAGCCGGACTACACCCTGGCCCATAGCAATTTGGGCGGTGCGTTGCAGGCACAAGGGAAATTGGATGAGGCGGTGCGTTGCTACCAACGCGCCCTGGACCTGACGCCGAACTTCGCCAAGGCCCACAACAACCTGGGCGTTGCCTTGCAGGGACAAGGAAAACTGGACCAGGCGGCCGCCTGTTACCGTAGGGCGATTCAGCTTCAGCCGGACTTCGTCGACGCCTTGAATAACCTGGGCAACCTGCGGCGGGAGCAAATTCCGCCGCAAGGGGCCGCAGGTTGGAACCCCAAGGACTGGAATGCGGTGGTCGTCGCCGCCGCGCCGAGCCTGTTTACGGATCGAGATCTGGCGGAGCAGTCGCCGGTGGAGGAAGCCGTGGCCTGCTACCGGCGGGTCGTGGCCCTGCGGCCGGACGATGCGGCCGCCTACAATAACCTGGGCGGCGCGCTGTGGAACCAAGGAAAGGAGGACGAAGCGGCGGCTTGCTATCGGCGGGCCTTGCAGTTGGATCCGGATCTGGCCAACGTACACTGCAATCTCGGCGTTGCCCTGTGGAGCCAAGACAAGCTGGACGAAGCGGTGGAGTGTTACCAACGGGCCTTGCAGTTGAAGCCGGATCTTACCAACGCTCTCAATGACCTGGCGGTGGCCCTCTCGGAGCAAGGGAAGCTGGACGAGGCGATGGCCTGCTGCCGCAAAGCTCTGGATTTCGACCCCGACTATGCCGACGGCCATATGGGCCTGGCCGTACTGCAGCTTCTTCGCGGTGATTTCGAGCAGGGTTGGCCGGAGTACGAATGGCGGTGGAAGACCAAGCAACTGCCGCCGCGTCTTTTCCCGCAACCCCTCTGGGATGGCGGTTCCCTGCTGGGGAAAACCATCCTGCTGCACGCCGAACAGGGGCTGGGCGACACGTTCCAGTTCGTCCGCTACGCTCCGCTGGTGAAACGCTTGGGGGCAACGGTGATCGTGGAATGCCAGAAACCGTTGCTGCCGCTGCTCGCCACGTGTGCGGGCATCGATCGCCTGGTCGGCCAAGGAGACGAGCTTCCGGAATTCACCACCCAAGCGCCGCTGTTGAGCCTGCCCAGAATCCTGCAAACGTCGTTGGACAGCATCCCTGCCGCCGTCCCTTATTTGTTTGCGGCGCCGGCGCTGATCGAGTCTTGGCGGAAGCGGCTCCGCGACCTGCCCGGCTTCAAGATCGGGATCAATTGGCAAGGGCGTTCCGGACGCGGCCGCTGGCTCGCCCGCAACATTCCCTTGCGGCAGTTCGCAATATTGGCGGAGATTCCCGGCGTCCGGCTGATCAGCCTGCAACAGGGGGCCGGCCGCGAGGAATTGGCGCAAGCGCCGGAGCAATTCCCCGTGGTCGATCTGGGCGATGCGGTGGATCGGACCAGCGGTCCCTTCATGGATACCGCGGCGATCATGATGAGTCTGGACCTGGTGATCACGTCGGATACGGCCGTGCCGAATCTGGCGGGTGCATTGGGAGTTCCGGTGTGGGTGGCGCTTCCTCGGGCATCCGACTGGCGCTGGTTGCTCCATCGCGCGGACAGCCCCTGGTATCCCACAATGCGATTGTTTCGCCAGAAGACAGCCGGGGATTGGGCGGCAGTCTTTCGGGAAATTCACGACGCGTTGCGCGAGCGTCTGGAGGTGGACCGAAATTCATTCCGTTTGTCGCGAAGCGACAAGGCGACGGAGTAGATTCTGTTTGGCGAAGCGGCCTTTGCAGTCCTTGCCGCCGGCCCGGCCAGCCGCCATAATGTGCGCATGGCAACAATTTCCGAAGCACTGGCGATCGCGATTCAGCACTGCCAGGCCGGCCGCTTCCAGAGCGCCGAGCAGATTTTCCGGCAGATCCTCCATGTCGAGCCGGCATACGCCGTGGCGCACAATAACCTGGGCAATGTCTTGCAGGAGCAGGGAAAGCTGGAGGATGCGGTCGAGTGCTATCGGCGGGCTTTGCAACTGAAGCCGGACTATGCCCTGGCGCAAAGCAACTTGGGCGGCGCGTTGCAGGCGCAAGGGAAATGGGATGAAGCGATGCAGTGTTACCAACGAACGCTGCAGTTGACGCCGAACTTCGCCAAGGCCCACAACAACCTGGGCACCGTCTTTACGGCCCAAGGGAAGCTCGACGAGGCGGTCGCCTGCTACCGCCGCGCGCTGCAACTGAACCCGGACTATGCCGAGGCACACTACAATCTGGGCATTGCTTTCAAGGATCAGGGAAAGTTGGACGAAGCGATCGCCTGCTGCCGCCAAGCCCTGGCGCTGAAGCCGGATTACGCCGAGGCCCATAACAACCTGGGCACCGCATTCAAGGATCAGGGGCAACTGGAGGAAGCGATCGCCTGCTACTACCGCGCCCTGACGCTGAGGCCGGACTATGTCGAGGCCCACAGCAACCTGGGCAATGCCTTCAAGGACCAAGGAAAACTGGAGGAAGCGATCGCCTGTTACCGCCGCGCGCTGGAAGTGAAGCCGGACTTTGCCGAGGCGCATTTGAATCGCGCGCTCACCTGGCTTCTCGCTGGGGATTGGCAACAGGGCTGGCCGGAGTACGAATGGCGGTGGTGGGCCAGTGGAATGTCGCCGCGCTCGTTCCAAGAGCCCCTCTGGGACGGAAACCCCCTGACAGGGGAGGCGATCTTGCTACACGCCGAGCAAGGGCTGGGCGATACGATCCAATTCATCCGCTATGCTCTGCTGGTCAAACGTTTGGGCGCCGCGGTCGTCGTGGAATGCCAGAAAGCGTTGCTGCCGTTGCTCTCCACCTGTGCGGGCATCGATCATCTGGTCGCTCGAGGCGACGCGATTCCGGCGTTCACTGCTCAGGCGCCGCTGCTGAGCTTGCCCAGGATTTTCCAGACGTCGCCGGATGCCATTCCCGCCGCCGTGCCCTATCTGTTCGCAGCGCCGGCGAGGGTCGAGTCTTGGCGGCAGCGGCTCCGGGATCTGCCCGGCTATAAGATCGGGATCAATTGGCATGGGCGTCCCGGACACGGTTCGTGGCGCGCCCGCAACATTCCCTTGCAGCAGTTCGCTCCTTTGGCGGAGATTCCCGGCGTCCGGCTGATCAGCCTGCAAAAGGGGGCCGGCCGCGAGGAAATGGCGGCGGCAGGCGGACGTCTTCCGTTGGTGGATCTGGGCGACGAGGTGGACCAGGCCGGCGGCGCGTTCATGGACACCGCGGCGATCATGATGAATTTGGACCTGGTGATCACCTCCGACACGGCCGTGCCGAATCTGGCGGGGGCGTTGGGCGTGCCGGTGTGGGTGGCGCTGCCGCGGGTGCCCGACTGGCGTTGGTTGTTGGATCGCAGTGACAGTCGCTGGTATCCCACGATGCGATTGTTTCGTCAGAAGACATCCGGGGATTGGGCCGCGGTCTTTGAGGAGATTCGCGCGGCGTTGTGCGAACGTCTGAACTCCCCGCACGGTTTGGAACATCAAAACTCACTGGAGCATTCTCATGGGGCGTGACATGCCGATTCTGATTTCCGTTTCGGCCGGCGAATTGATCGACAAGATCACCATCCTGGAGATCAAAGCCGCGCACTTTACCGACGCCGAGAAATTGCGCCATGTCCGCCATGAGCTGGAATTGCTGGCGGCGGCCCGCGACCAGGTGATCGAGCCGTCGGCCCAATTGAGCGACTTGACCCGGCAGCTCACATCGGTGAATGCCGAACTCTGGCGGATCGAAGACGCCATCCGCCGCTGCGAGCAGGAGAAGGATTTCGGCGCGCCGTTCATCGAGCTGGCCCGGGCCGTCTACCACGCCAACGACCGCCGCTACGAATTGAAGCGAGATATCAACCAACTGGTCGGATCGAGCCTCGTGGAAGAGAAGTCCTACACGCCTTACCAGTGAGCCAGTATCCACGGCGCTCCCTTCTTCTGCGCGCGGGGAGGGCCGGGGGTGAGGGAGGGTGGCAAGGCGGCCTGGCGGCTGGTATTTTTGACCGCCCTCACCCGGTTCGTTCCTCGCCACCCTCTCCCGCTCGCGGGAGAGCGAAGCCCGGACGTTCGCCGAGCGCCCTGCGGATCTCCGCAAACACGGATGGCCAATCCCCCAAGGCCTTCTGACGAAACAAGCGCATCGTGGGATACCAGGGGCTGTCACTGCGATCCAACAACCAGCGCCACTCGGGCACCCGCGGCAGGGCCACCCACACCGGCGCCCCCAACGCTCCGGCCAGGTGCGCTAGGGCCGTGTCGCAGGTGATCACCAGGTCCAGATTCTTGATGATTGCCGCGGTGTCCATGAACGCGCCGGCGGCCTGGTCCACCTCGTCGCCCAGTTCGACCACGGGGAAATGCTCGCGGACTTGTGCCAATTCCTCGCATCCGGCCCCCTTTTGCAGGCTGATCAGTCGAACGCCGGGGATCTCCGCCAAAGGAGCGAACTGCCGCAAAGGAATGTTGCGGACTCGCCACGGGCCCTGTCCGGGGCGCCCCTGCCAATGGATGCCGATCTTATAGCCGGGCAGATCGCTTAGCTTCTTCCGCCAAGACTCGATCAACGCCGGCGCTGCGAACAGATAGGGCCCGGCGGCGGGCATCTTGTCGAGCGACGTCTGGAAAATCCGCGGCAGGCTTAGCAGCGGCGAGTGGGTGGCAAACGGCGGAAGCTGGTCGCCTTGACCGACCAGTCGATCGATGCCCGCACACGTGGCGAGCAACGGCAGCAACGGTTTCTGGCATTCCACGATCACCGTCGCCCCCAAGCGTTTGACCAGCGGGGCGTAACGAATGAACTGGATCACGTCGCCCAGTCCTTGTTCGGGATAGAGCAGGATGGTTTTCCCCGCCAGAGAGCCGCCGTCCCAGAGGGGTTGCCGGAAGGGGCGCGGCGGCACCTGCTTGGTCCGCCACCGCCACTCGTACTCCAGCCATCCCTGCCGGAAATCGCCGCGAAGAAGGTGGATCCCCGCCAGGCCCATATGGCCGTCGGCGAAATCCGCTTTCAGTTCCACGGCCTTCCGGTAACACGCCAGGGCGTCGTCCAAGTCGCCGCGTTCCTGGAGCGCGGCGCCCAAATTGTAGTGAACCTCGGCATGGTCCGGCTCGAGCTCCAGGGCTCGCCGGCCGCAGGCCACGGCCTCGTCCCAGTTCCCCTGGGATCGCAAGAGAACGCTCAAGTTGTTGTGCGCCGGGGCGAAGTCGGGCGCAAGCTCCACGGCTTGCCGGCAGCAGGCCACCGCTTCGGCTGATTTCCCTTCGCGGGCCAGCGCATTGCCTTGGACCAGGCAATGCTGCGCCGCCTGAAGATTGCGATGCCGGGCGATGCTTTCCAGCAGGCTCCTGGCCCCGACGTGCTCCGGTTCCACGTCGAGAATCCGCCGGCAAATTTCGGCGGCTTCAGGCAGTCGCCCGGCGCGCTGGTGTTGGACGGCGATGGCGAGTGCGTCGGAAATCGTGACCATCACGATACTATGACACTGGAGACCATCGCTGACAACCGTCGCGAGGCGAGTTTTCCCGGTTGGCGGCGGGAAAGAACACTTTCCGGGACGAGCGAAGCGAAGCTTCGGCGGCGTCGCTCAGGCCGCGCGGCGGCGATGCTGATGCGGCTTCCACGCGCCCCACTTCGCTTCGAATCGCCTGCGGTTTTCGTCGAAAATGCGGCGATAAACGTCGGGCTGCAGGAGCTTGAAGGTTCCCTGCTGGAAATGATGGATAAAGACGTCTTCCGCGCAAACGATCCGATAACCCTCGGCCTTCACGCGCATGGCAAGGTCGTCATCCTCGAACATGCCGGTCTCGTAGCGTTCGTCCAGACCGCCGAGTTTATCCAGAAAATCCCGCCGCATTGCCGCACAAAACAGAGCTAGCATGGGGATTTCGAAATCCTGGCCATCGTGTTCCCGGCAATAGCGGGCGGCGAAAGCGGCGATGCCTTCAATCGAGACGTAGGAAGCTTCGATCTGGGCCTCGTTGCCCACTGCATTGCTCACCGGTCCCACCATCCCGATGCTCGGATCACGACGCAATCGCCGTATGAGCCGCGTGATCCAGCCGCGGGTCACGATCGTGTCGTTGTTCAAGAACACCACGTAGTCCCCGGAAACCTCGCGCAGGGCGACGTTGTTGGCCCGCGCGAAACTCTCGTTGCGGGCGTTCAGCACCACCTTCACGTTCGCATGTCGCGCGGCCAACTCCTGGGCGTACTGGCGGCTTCCGTCGGTGGACGCATTGTCCACCAGCACCAGTTCGTAGTTCGGCCAGTCCGTGCCGCGAAAAATGCTTTCGATGCACAACCGGTTCATTTCCAGATTGTTGTGAAAGAGGATCGGGATCGTGGCCTTGGGGAACAGGGAAACAATCGCCGCGTGCAGGCGCTGGTAGCGCTCCGCCCAGGTGTTCTCCCGCGCAAAGGCTTGACGCCGCGACACTTCGCGCCGCGATTGCCGCTCCAGCAGCGTTTGCAGCCGCGCGGAGAATTCGCGGGCGTTGTTGCCGGTGGCGATCAGCTTGGCCTCGGCGATCGGCCGTAATTCGGGGAGATCGACCGCCACGACCGGCATGCCGGCCGAGAGCATTTCGTAGATCTTGACCGGGTTGGTGGCCTCCGTGAGGGGAATCCGCTTGAAAGGAATAATGCAGGCATGCCATTGGGACAGCACGCTGGGCAACTCGGCATAGGGCTTTTCGCCGAGCAAGACCACGTTGGGTTTCTTGCCCAGCCGGTGCAGGTCGGCGCTGAAAGTGTTTCCCACCAGGCGGAACTCCCAATCGGGATGCAGCTCGGCCAGGTCGGCGACCAGGTCGCTGTCGAACCAATCGGCGATCGCGCCGTAGTAGCCGATGACGGTGTTGCTCTCCCGCGAAAGGACCGGCTGTGTCTGGGCGAAATGCTGGTAATCGGCGGCATTCCGTATGAGCGTCACGCGCCGCGACGTTTTGCGGGCCTTTTCCTGCAACGCGGCGGAACTCACCACCGTCAGATCCGCGTTGGCAAGCAACCGCTGCTCCTCCCGGAGCACGGCCTCTCCGTTGGTGGAAAATCCACCGTGGTCGTCCATGCAATCGTAAACGATGGGCCAATCCAGGCGTTCACGAAGCGTCTCGGCCAACGGCGTCCAGAAGGGAAGTTGCAGGAACAGCACCGCCGTGGCGCACTCGTTTTCCAACCGGAAACGGTCGATGGCGGCGGCCATCGCTTGCACGTCGTCGGCCGAGAGCGAGTCCTTGTACACGTTGCAGGCCGGGCTTCCGGGCAGGCTCAACTCGAAAACGTTCTCCTCCAGTTTGCCGGACTGCACGGACTGCCCCGGCACGAAACGCTGCGAAACGTAGAACACCCGATGACCATCGCGGGCGAACTGCCGCGCCAATTGTTGCGGACGTTGGAAACGGAAATCCCAGTTGATGATCGAGAAACAGAAAACGTCGAACTTCGCCGCCAGCGGGCTATCGTTTGCCGATTCCTGCGACGGGGGTTCCGCCGCCGGCAGTGGAATAGCCGCGCTTTGCCGCAGCCGCCGCAGCCGGCGATACACGGCTCGTACCAGACGTTCGCGAGCGCTCGCGTGCGGCAACAGCCACAGACGGATCGCGTAGAGGAACTGCAACAGTCTCCAACCGCGGGAGCGGACGATCCGCGTGAGCTCCCACTCCTTGGCCGCGAACCGCTCGCTCCAGGCCTTTTCTTTCGCGGCCAACTGCTCCTGCCCGGCCTTCTCGCAGTCGTGCAACTGGCGGGTCAATGCGTCGATGGTCGCCTGCGATTGTGCCAGCCGGCACCGCAATTCCTCACCGGCCGGGGTGGCCGTTCCCAGTAACTGCCGAGTCTCCTGGAGCTCGCGAACCATCGCTTCGTGCGAGCTATGCTGCCGGGCAAGATCCCTGGTGAGGGCGGCGACTCTCTCTTCAGCTTGCGCCAGTTCCGCGCGGCAGGCTTCGTTTTCCATTTGCGACGAGCGGAGCTCCTCTTCACCGCGCCGCACGGCGTGTTGCAAGAGTTGCAATTGTTGGGAAACTTCCAATCCCTGCCGCTGCCACTCCAGGTCCTGGCGGCACTGCTGCAACTGGCACTGCAACTGGTCATGCGAAGTCTGCATCGCCCGCAACCGCGACCGCAGACTCTCGGCTTCCTGCCGCTGGGCCTCCAACTGCTGCGTCAACCCGCCGAAAGCCGCCTCCTTGACTTGCAACAGATCGCGAGTCTTGGCGTCGCGGTGCTCGGCCGCCACGCTCAGCGCAAGCGCATCGGCGAGCGAGGCGGTCATCTTGTCCAGCGAACCATTCTCGGTGGCGCGGGAAGGGCTCCATTGCACCGAGACCGAGACCGCGTCTGCGTCGCTCTTGCACCCCAAGCCGGCGACGAGGTAGCCGCTTTGCGGGGGCGGTATGATCCCCGAGCGATGCACGGCGAGGATCGTTTCCCGCAGCGGTTGACCGAGCCCCGGCAAGTAATTGAGGAACCCTTCCGGCCACTTCGTGGCGCAATAGCGCTGTCCGACGAATTTCATGCCCGCCAATTGGAAAACCTTGGAAAGGTCCGACAGCGGCACCTCCTTGCCAAACGGCCAGTCCCCCACCGATGCCGCTTGCAGCCGCCAGATCCAATACCAATAGCAGAGGCGATTGGGCACCAGCACCATCACATAGCGGCGACTCCAACTGGCCATGGCGCGCAGCAACTCGGCCTGCTCGTCCATATCGTAATGTTCCAGCACGCCGGCGTTGAAAACCAAATCGTATTTCGGCTCGCCGTGCACGAACGCGTCCTGGCGGATGAACTCCGCCTGGACCCGCTCTTGCTGAAAAATATTCGCCGAATAGCGGAGCGCCTCGGCTGAAAAATCCATCAGCGAAAGCTTGTACTTTCCCGTGCGGGCGAGACTCAAGGTTTGCCAACCGGCGCCGCAGCCGGCCTCGAGAATGCTGCCGTTCTCCGGCACAAGATGGGCAACCTGTTCCGCTAGTTCTTCGCCGAACTCCAGTACGGAAGCGTTGGCCGCTTCCGCGGGCAGTTTCCGGTAGAGGTTGTTCCATTTTTCCCGTTCCTCGACGCGGCGGACGTAGCTCGGCCGCTGCCGCAGGTAATCCGGCGACGCGTAGATCACCAGCAATTGGCGGCCCGACCAAAACTGCGGGTCGCCATCGATGACCTGGGCCGCAATCCGTTGGAACCCCGCCATCTCTTCCGGGAAAGACTCCTCGGTGAATTGCGTGACGTGCGTCGGTTGCAGCGGGGATTCCGCGTAGGGCACCAGAATCAAGTACAGATTCCGGCAGTGGGCCAAATGTTGTCGCGCGATATCCAAGGGTTTCTCGAAGTGCTCCAGGCAATTCGAGATCGTAATGACGTCGAAAGACTCCTGAATCCGGCCCTTTTCGCTGAGGATGAACTCGTGCTGTCGAAAGCGATTGGCCGCTTGGGAAACGGCGCGCGGCGAGAAGTCCAGGCCGCGGACGCGACAGCGACCGAATACGGTGCCCAGGTAGTTCACTCCCTCGCCGAAAGCGCAACCCCAATCGAGGATCGTGGCCCCGTTCTCGGCAAGGTAGTAGGTCTCCGGCGGCGGGAGGTGCTCGACGATGCAGCGCATGAAATACTCGGTCCGGGCACTGCCGTTATGCGACTCCCAATGGTGCTCCAAATAGTCATCCCACCACGCGCGAGAATTCACCACGGATGCGTCCTCCGTCACCGACATAATCCACACCTCAGGTCCATGTGATCTATGACCAGTTAACCCACGCCGATCACACCGGAAGTAGTTCCTTGAGTGGTATTTAATACCCCCCAGGCATCCTGTGTTCCGCGCGGGGATCTTAACACGAGTGATTTTCCGACACAACAGGGTTTTTCCGCTAAGACAAAACCGCAACTCCGCGCCCCCGAGCGGCATAAACTCCCATTGGTCGCCGGAGGGTTTTGCGGTATGGTGTTGCCGGTCGCGGGTGTTCGACGCAAACCGCCGTATCAACATGGAATGACGATCAGGCCGGAGGCCGCCCGTGAAGTGCGTGGTAACAGGGGGAGCGGGGTTCATTGGCAGCAACCTGGTGGACCGCCTGCTCGATGCAGGCCATGCGGTCGTGGTGTATGACAATTTCTCCACGGGGCACGAGCCATTCTTGCGGAAGGCGGCCACCCATCCGCGCTTTCAACTTGTTCGCGCCGACCTGCTCGATGTCACGGCCTTGAGCGCGGCAATGTCGGGCGCCGAGTTCGTGTTCCATCTGGCGGCCAACGCCGACGTGCGGTTCGGCACCGAGCATCCCCGCAAGGATCTGGAACAAAACACGATCGCCACCTTCAACGTGCTGGAGGCGATGCGGTCCCAGGGGGTGCGCCGCGTGGCGTTCTCGTCGACGGGCTCGGTGTACGGCGAGGCCCGCGTGATTCCCACTCCAGAAGACGGCCCCTTTCCCGTGCAAACTTCGCTCTACGGCGCGTCAAAACTGGCGGGAGAAGGCTTGATCGCCGCCTACTGCGAAGGCTTCGGCATGCAGGGGTATATATTTCGCTTCGTCTCCATTCTCGGCCAGCGATACACCCACGGGCACGTATTCGATTTCTGCAAGTCGCTCCGCGTCAATCCACGTGAACTGCGGGTTCTAGGCAACGGCCGCCAGCGCAAGTCGTACCTGTACGTGGAGGACTGCCTCGACGCCATTCTGTTGGCCGTGGAGAAGGCCCAGGACAAGGTGAACATTTTCAACCTGGGCACCGACGAGTATTGCGCGGTGGACGACTCGATCGGCTGGATCTGCGGGCATCTCGGCGTACAACCGCGGCGCAGTTACAGCGGCGGCGACCGCGGCTGGATCGGCGATAATCCGTTCATCTTTCTCGATTGCGCGAAGATCCGCGCCCTGGGGTGGAAACCGCGATTGACCATCCGCGAAGCGGTGGAGCGGACAGTGGAGTATCTGCAATCGAACGCGGAATTGCTGGAGCAACCATGATCATCACGCGCAGTCCTTTGCGAATTACACTCGGCGGCGGCGGCACCGATCTGCCTTCCTACTATCGCGAACACTCGGGTTTCTTGATTGCCGCGGCGATCGACAAATTCGTCTACATCACGCTGCACAGAACTTTTTTCCCCGAGCTGATCCTCAAGTATTCCAAGATGGAGCGGGTAACGTCGCTGGAAGAGATCCAGCACCCCATCATCCGCGAGGCGCTGCGGCTGACGAAATCGCCGCCTTGCGGCCTGGAAATCTGCAGCATGGCCGACATCGCCGCGGGCACCGGGCTGGGATCCTCGGGAAGCTTCACCACCGCGCTGCTCAAAGCGCTTCACGTGTACCGCGACAATATGATTCAGCCGGCGCAATTGGCCGAGCAAGCTTGCCATATCGAGATCGATTGCCTGCGCGAACCGATCGGAAAGCAGGACCAGTACATTGCAGCTTTCGGCAATATCACCTGTTTCCGCTTCCTGCCCAACGACCAAGTCGAAGCATGGCCGCTGAAGCTGAGCACGGAAACGCTCTACAACCTGGAGGACAGCCTGATGCTGTTCTTCACCGGTTATTCCCGCGCGGCCTCGGAGGTGCTCAAGGAGCAGGACGCCAAGACCCGGGTCTTCGATGCCGACATGATCGCCAACCTGCATTACGTCAAGGAGTTGGGACGCCAGAGTCAACAGGCGTTGGAGCAGGGCAACCTGCGGCAATTCGGCGAGCTCCTGCACACGCATTGGGAGCACAAGAAGAAACGCTCCGCGAAGATGAGCAACCCGAAGATCGACGAATGGTACGACCTGGCGCGCCGGAATGGCGCCGTGGGCGGAAAACTGATCGGCGCCGGCGGCGGCGGTTTCCTGATGTTTTACGTGGAAGACAAGGTCCGCGTGCGGCGGGTGATGCGCGAGGCCGGCTTGCAGGAAATCCGCTTCCGCTTCGACAACCGCGGCACGGAGACGGTGGTGCAGTCCGATCGCGGCGGGCCATGCTAGCAGGCTTCACGTTGGCCTTGGAATGGGGCGTTTTCTGGTCTCCCTTGCGCCACGAGAGCGTGGTATTGACGGCCCGCGTTTGAATTGGCTATATTTGCCGCGCTACCACTGGCGGCAGACGGGTTACTGCCGCCCGGGGGCCATTGGCCCCGCGCCGCAGCAAGGAAGCTCTGATGAAGGTCCTGGCACTGAAGTCAATCTGTATTTTGCTGCTGGGCTACTTCGCCTTTGCCTGCCTGCACCATCCCGAGAGCCGCGTCGACCCGTACGACGCTTCCTATGCCTCTGTCGCGGCGAGGAACCTCGCGTTTCATCACCGGTACGGTGTTTGGAATGGCGACACTTTCGTCGCATGTCCATGCGAGGTCACGACCGGACCGGGGATCTTGCTGCCCCTGGCCGCCGCATACTGGTGTTTCGGCGACTGGCTGTTCATGCCGGGTGTCGTGACCACGGTGCTCACCGTCGGCATGCTGGGTTTTGTTTGGCTGATTGCCGTGCCACGCGATTCGCGGCATTCGTCGTGGCACTATTTTTCCCTGTTGGTCGCTGTTCTCGCGGTACTCGCGACCACGGCCAAAGAAGGCGAACACCGGGGGTTTTGCGCGCCGTATGGGGATGTGCTGGCGGGACTGCTGCTGGCGACGGCCATTCTTGCCTTGGCACGGACGTTCCGCGGCGAGGCAGGGGACTTTTGGCCCATGCTGAGCGGGGTCTGCGCAGCCCTGGCGCTCAACACCAAGTTCCTCACAATCATGCCGTTGGCAAGCTGGGCGGCGTTCATCGTCGTCTCGTCGTGGTTTCGCTGGATTCCCCGCCGCGCCGCGGTGATTGGGCTGGCGGCGTTCGCCGCGACCGAGGGCGGCTTCATTATCTTCAGCATGTTGCAGTTTGAAACTCCAAGGGCCTATCTCGCGAGCCTGCGGGGGTTCTACCATTTTTTCCGCAAGGGCGGATCGGGGCTGGACGGCGTCAAGCCGCCATTGGCGGAGCTTTTCCCGCTGTCCGCGCGCTCCTACTTCTGCGAGCTCGGCTGGTGCGGCCCGGTGCTCTTGCTCCCCCTGTTGCTCAGCCCGATCTGCCTGTATCGGCTCGCGCGCGGCCGCGGATCGGCCGACGGTTGGCTCGGTGTCAGCTGTGCGATGCAGATCCTACCGGTGCTGGCGTGGTTTTTCTTCGGCAACAACCGCCACGTCGTGCGACAAATCATCCCGCTCCTGGTACTGCTCCCCTTTGCCTGTCATTTCCTGCTCAGTGACGCGTGGCGGCACGTACGATCGTGGCGCGGGCAAGCGGCGATCGTCGGCGTGTGGCCGGCCGGACTCATCGTGGCCGGTCTGCTCTCGCCCTATCCCACGTGGGATCTGCCGGGGCCGTCCTACCGGTCCAGCCTTTCGACCCGCACCGCCGACCTGGTGAAGTTCGCGGCCGACGTCAAGGCACTGCGCCGAGAGCAACCTGACGCGCGCTTCTTTGGGGCCGGCTGGTGGAGGCACTGGGACGTTCAGTTGGCCACCGGCGAAAAGGGCTTGAGCGATCTGCTGGAAAGGCCTCCGCGCGTGCCGCCACCCGGGCAAAAGAATCATGACTACCTCATCATGTCCGACTACTTCAACCTTGAACAAAGCCCGGTTGTGCGCTCTTGCTTTGATTGCTACCGCGACGATATCGTATTCGCGCACGGTGTTTTCCAGTTGTACCGCCTGAAGCCGGCGGCCGAAGTGAAAGCCACGGCATCCTACGCAAACCACGAAGTGGGCGATGCGTTCGCGACGTTGAAAAACGGATTCGTGCTGAATGCTACGCCGCTCTCGTGGTGGGACCACCGGGGCACGGAGGAATGGGTTCAATACGAGTTCCCCGCCAAAACCCGTGTGTCGACGACCGAAATTCGTTGGCACGACGAAAGCGGCAGCGGCGGGCTCTGCCTCGTGCCGGCGTCGTGGCGTCTGCTCTACAAGGACGGCGGGGACTGGAAAGCCGTGGAAAAACGCAGCGAACCCGCTTTCTCGCCGAATGCTTGCGTACGCGTGACGTTCCAGCCGGTCAGCACCACCGCGGTGCGGCTGGTCGTGCAGCTTCAACGCGGAATGTCCGGGGGCGTCGCGGAATGGAGAGTTCGCTAGCAGGGAACACCTCAAGTCGGCACTTGCCTCGATGGGAGAAACACCATGGAAGTGGATCTGGCCCTCGTGATGCCCGTTTACAACGAAGAAGATTGCATCGTCGCCGTGATGCGCGAGTGGACGACGATGCTTTCCCGCTTGGGCATACGCTATCAAATGATCGTGCTCAACGACGGCTCCAAAGACCGTACCGCGGCGCGACTGGCGGAATGCTCCGGCGACAGCCACGTGCAGGTGATCGACAAGGGCAACGCGGGGCACGGGCCCACGGTCCTGCAAGGCTATCGCCTGGCCGTGGATCGCGCCATTTGGGCCTTCCAGTGCGATAGCGACAACGAAATGCCTGCCGATCATTTTCCCGAATTGTGGGCGCGACGCGAGCACTACGACGCGTTGTTCGGGACCCGTACGGATCGAGTTCAGACGTTGCCGCGGAAGATCGTCAGTGCCGCCTCGCGAATAACCGTGCGGATCCTCTTCGGACCCGGCGTGGTGGACGTCAACACCCCTTATCGGCTGATGCGCTGCTCGGTGCTGAAGCAGATTATCGAGCAGATCCCGGAGGACACTTTCGCACCGAACGTGATCATATCCGGGGCCTTCGCCAAGGCCGCCGTGCCGATCTGGAACCATCCCGTGCCGCACCAACCGCGGCGGACCGGCGTGTCGATGATGCAATGGAAACTATGCAAGTCTGCCGCCAAATCGTTCTGGCAGACGCTTTCATGCCGGCCGCGTCTCGATCTGCGGCGGATCGAGCGGGCGACGGCGGTACGGAGGAGCGCCGCTTGACGCTGTCTGCGGGAGCGGCGATGCCATTGCAGATGCGTCGCGAGGCATGCTGCGTTCGCGGCTGGAGGCGGCCTATCACTGGGGGGTGTCGGGATTGGCTGCCGCCGCAGAACGGGTTTTTTCGAACCACGCGGAGGTAAAGTGTGAGTGCAAATACGCGTCGCCCAGGACGAGTTGTCATTCTCGGAGCCGGCCCGACGGGGTTGGGGGCCGCGTTCTATCTGGCGCAGACCGGATTCGACGATTGGGCCCTATACGAGCGCGATGGCCAGGTGGGCGGGTTGGCCAAGAGCCTCAAGGATGAGCGGGGCTTTACCTGGGATATCGGCGCCCACGTGGTGTTCTCACATTACGACGTCTATTCGCGGTTGCTCGACGGCTTGTTCGACTCCGACGGCTGGATCGAACATCAACGAGAAAGCTGGGTCCGCCTCCTGGACCGATGGGTCCCCTACCCTTTTCAGAACAATATCCATCGCTTACCTCCCGCGGACCGCGCCCGCTGCCTGGAGGGGCTGATCCAAGCGGCGACAACCGTATCGGGAACGCCTTTCGCCAACTTCGAAGACTTTATTCTCCGCACCTTCGGCAGGGGAATCGCCGATCTCTTCATGCTACCCTACAACCGCAAGATCTGGGCCTACCAGCCGGCGCAGATGGCCGCCAACTGGATCGGCGAGCGCGTCGCGGTGGTCGACCCGCAACGAGTCGCGCGCAACGTAATCCACGGTGTTGACGACGTCGATTGGGGACCCAACCGCACCTTCCGCTTTCCGCGTTTCGGCGGTACGGGCGCCATCTGGGCGTCGCTCGCCAAGCGGCTGCCGGCGTCGAGCATCGTCACCCGGAACCCGGCCGTAGCGCTCGACCCCGACGCACGGACGATTCGTTTTGCGGACGGTACGCAGGAGCGTTACCGCACGCTGATTTCCACGATTCCCATCGACCAGTTGGCAAAACTATCCGGCCGCAAAGCGTGGATCGACGCCGCTACCAACCTGAGTTATTCGTCGACGTGGGTAATCGGCGTGGGCCTTGAGGGCAAGGCGCCCGAGGAATTGGCGACGAAGTGCTGGGTTTACTTCCCGGAAGACAACTGCCCGTTCTACCGGGTCACCCACTACAGTCTATACAGCCCAAACAACGTCGCCGACATCACGCGGCAGTGGTCGTTACTCTGCGAAGTATCGGAATCGGCCGAAAAACCCGTTTGCCGGGAAACGATCGTCAAAGAAACGATTCGTGGGCTGATCGCCACGGGCATGATCGCGTCGGCAAAGCAGGTGTCGCACACCTGGCTGCACCGGGTGGAATACGGCTACCCGACGCCCACGCGTGAACGAGACCAGGTACTGTATGACCTGCTGCCCGACATGGAACGCTGCGGCATCGTCTCGCGAGGGCGGTTCGGGGCGTGGCGGTACGAGGTTGCCAACCAGGACCATTCGTTCATGCAGGGTTTCGAGGCGGCCGCCCACATTCTGTTCGGCGCGCCCGAACTGACCGTCTGGCATCCCGGCCTGGTGAACACTCCGCATCCGGCCTTGGGCTGGGATCGTTGGCAGGTTCCGAGTTTCGCGCCCCCCTTCTCGCAGCCGCGGTATACGCGAGCGGCCGCCTGACGATACTGATGCTCAAGGGGGGCAACCCTGTCAAACTCGACTTGTTTGCATTTTGGGGGCCCGCTACAATCATCGCGCCGAAAATCGGCCGCGCGCGGTAGCTGCCGGTAATGCCGTCGCCGCCTGCGCGGAGACGCGGTTTCACGCTCTTCCCGGCCCGCGCGGGTCCGAGGGTGAATTCTGGAAATCGTTTCCTGGCCGTGCGGGACAGCGGCGAAAGCGGGCTTTCGCCGGGATAAGAGGGACTCTGGTCGTGACAGGTTGTGGCCCATGAGCGAAATGCTGCCAGTGGTGATACTCGCGGGAGGGTTGGCCCGGCGGCTATGGCCGCTGACCGCGCGGATCCCCAAGGCCTTGGTGGACGTGGCGGGCGAGCCGTTTCTCGCCCATCAACTGCGCCTGTTGCGAAGTCACGGGATCGGCGAAGTGGTGATTTGCGCCGGACACTTGGGCGACCGCATCGCGCAGTTCGCCGGCGACGGGTCTGCCTGGGGATTACGGGTGCGGTATTCCAGCGACGGCGATCGGCTGCTGGGAACGGCCGGGGCAATCCGCAAAGCCCTGCCTTTGCTCGGCGAGGCGTTTTTCGTGGTTTACGGCGATTCCTATCTGCCCTGCGACTACGCCGCGGCGCAAAACGCGTTCCAGTCCAGCGGCAAGCTTGCGCTGATGACGGTCTGCGAGAATCGCGACCGCTGGGATGCCAGCAACGTGGAGTTCGCCGACGGCCGGATCCTGGCTTACAGCAAGACCTGCAAGACGTCCGCGATGCGGCACATCGACTATGGGCTGGGCGTGATCCGCCGGGAAGCCTTCGCCGAAGCGCCTCCGGCTCCGCCCTACGACCTGGCCGAGCTTTATCGGCAACTGCTCGATCGCGGGGAACTCGCCGCGCTGGACGTGCGGCAACGTTTTTACGAGATCGGATCATTCCAAGGATTGGAAGAAATGCGCCGCCTCCTGGGCGGCGGAACCGTTCAGGGAGGAACCGTTGGACTTCATTCGCCAATACCTGCTTGAGTCGAAACAAATCCTCGACCAAATAAGCACCGAGTCGATCGCGGCGGTGGTCGAGGTGTTGGCTGCCGCAAAGCAGCGCGGCGCGCGGCTGTTCGTGCTGGGCGTGGGCGGGGGCGCCGCGCACGCCTCTCACGCGGTCAACGATTTCCGCAAGCTTACCGGGATGGAGGCCTATGCCCCCACGGACAATGTCGCCGAGCTCACCGCCCGCACCAACGATGAAGGCTGGGAAACGGTCTTCGCCGCCTGGCTCGAGATCAGCCGCCTGAAGGACAGCGACGTGTTGCTGGTGATTTCCGTGGGCGGCGGAAGCCTCTCGCGCAACGTCAGTCCCAACCTGGTGCGGGCTTTGGAGTACGCCCGGCAAGTCGGCGCGCGGATTGTGGGCATTGTCGGCCGCGACGGCGGCTACACGGCCCAGGTGGCCGACGCCTGCGTGATTGTGCCCACGGTGAACCCGTCGAACGTGACGCCGCACACCGAGAGCTTCCAAGCGCTGGTGTGGCACCTGCTGGTTTCCCACCCGTTGCTCAAAAGCACCGCGACCAAGTGGGAGTCGATGCAAACGGCCCCAGCCGCCGCGCCGCAGCGGGAGGCCCTTTGATGCGCCGGTGGAACTCATTTTCCGCAGCATCTCGTCCTGAGCGCCGCGCCGTGTTTCTCGACCGCGACGGCGTCATCAATCGCTGCGTGGTTCGCAACGGCAAGCCCTATCCCCCGGCTTCGACGGGGGAATTGGAGATCCTGCCGGGGGTGCCCGAGGCGATCGCCGCCATCAAGGCGGCGGGATTTCTGGTCTTCGTCGTCACCAATCAGCCCGACGTTCGCCGCGGCACCCAGGACCGCGCCGAAGTGGAACGGATCCACGCGACCCTCGCCGCCCGGCTGCCGCTGGACGGATTCTTCACCTGCTACCACGACGACGGCGACGCCTGCGCATGCCGCAAACCCCAGCCGGGTTTGCTACTCGACGCGGCACGCCGCCACAACGTCGACTTGGCCCGCAGTTTCATGGTGGGCGACCGCTGGCGCGACATCGACGCCGGCGCCCGCGCCGGCTGTGTTACGGTCTTGATCGACTACGGCTACGCGGAACGCGCGCCGCTGGGCGTGCCGGGGCTGCGTGTCGATTCGCTTTCCGCGGCGGTTCCTTGGATTCTCCGGAAGATCAACAGAGGCGACCTCATGCAACCCAAACGCTTGGACCAATTGCGCGTGAAAATCTTCGCCGACGGCGCCGATAAAGCCGGCATGCTCGCGCTGTATTCGCATCCGCTAGTCAAGGGCTTTACCACCAACCCCACGCTGATGCGCCAGGCCGGCATTACCGACTATGAAGGTTTCGCCCGCGAAATCCTCGCGGCCATCCCCGATCGGCCGATGTCCTTCGAGGTCTTTTCCGACGACTTCGACGAAATGGAGAGCCAGGCGCGGCTGTTCCACTCCTGGGGTGAAAACGTCTACGTGAAGATCCCCGTCACTAATACCAAGGCCGTTTCCTCCGCGAACCTGGTGCGGCGGCTGGTGCGCGCGGGCATCAAGGTGAACGTGACCGCCGTGATGACGTTGGAACAGGTGCGGGAAATGACCGGGGCGCTCCGTGGCGGCCCGCCCGGCTATATCTCCATCTTCGCCGGACGAATCGCCGATTCCGGCCGCGACCCGCTGCCGGTGATGCAGGCCGCCGTGGCCATGACCGCGCCGTACGCGAATATCGAGCTGATTTGGGCCAGCCCCCGCGAGCTATTGAATATTTTTCAGGCCGACGACGTGGGCTGCCACGTGATCACGGTGACCGGCGAAGTGCTGAAGAAACTCAGCCTGGTGGGCAAAGACCTCGACGAATTCTCTTTGGACACCGTGAAAATGTTTCGACAGGACGCCCTCAACGCCGGCTACTCGGTAAGCCGGCGGGCCCGCGCGGCTTGACATCGGTACTACGCTGTAACTTCAGAAGGCATCGACCATGGAACTCTCGATCATCGTCCCCGTCTACAAGGAAGCCGGCAATCTCCCCGAATTCTTCAAGCGGATCATGCCGCTGTTGCCGAAGATCACCGCCGATTACGAGATCATCTTCGCCATGGACCCGTCTCCCGACGAGACCGAGGCGATCATTCTCGCCGAGCGCGAAAAGGACCCCCGCATCAAGTTGCTGAGGTTCTCGCGCCGCTTCGGCCAGCAGATGGCCACGCTGGCCGGCCTGCAATATTGCGCCGGCGACGCGGCGGTGGTCCTGGACGTCGATCTGCAGGACCCGCCGGAGCTGATCCCGGAGTTGGTCGCCAAATGGCGCGAGGGCTACGACGTGGTGATGGCGCAACGCCGCAGCCGGGCTGGCGAAACGTTGGTCAAACTCGTGATCACCGACGTCGGCTACCGTGTCATCAACAAGATCGCCGACGTGAATATTCCCCGCAATACGGGCGACTTCCGCCTGCTCGACCGACGGGTGATCGACGAGCTGGTGCGGCTGAAGGAATGCCACGGCTTCCTCCGCGGCATGGTAGCCCTGGTGGGCTTCAAGCAGACGTCGGTATTGTTCGATCGCCCGCCGCGATTCTCCGGCGAGAGCAAGTACAATCGCTATGTGGGCACGCTGCGGATTTCCTTCAACGGCTTGATCTGTTTCTCCACGTACCTGTTGACGCTCAGCACGCAACTGGGATTCGTTACGGCCGCGATGTCGTTCCTGTTGGCCGTGCTTTACACCGGCATGAAACTCCTCGGCGCACCGTTCCCGTTGGGCAACCCCACGGTCGTAATCCTCATCCTCTTCATGGGCGGCGTGCAGCTCATTTCCGCGGGAATCCTCGGCGAGTATATCGGCCGGATCTATGAAGAGGTCCGCGAGCGGCCCAAATTCATCGTGGAATCATCGGAAGGGTTTTCTCCCCACGAGCATAACGAAGCGCGGCGGCCGGGTCGCGACAACTCGCCGCTGGCCAAGCGCGCGGCATGACCAAAACGAGTAACAGACCATGAGCCTGCAACAATATCCGTGGCCGATCCCTCCCTCTGAAGTCGCACCGCCGATCTGGACCGGCAGCGGTTTTCGCGTGGCGGGACGATCGCCGGTCGTCCCGTCTTACGATGGCGACGAATCCGGCTGGACCGACGAGCTGACGGAGTTCGACGAGCAATACGCCGGCGACTCGCACCCCATCGGCGTTGCGTCGCGGCGGCATGCGATGGAACAGTTGCACCGCTGGGTCAAAGGCAATGAAGCAACGATTCTGGAAGTGGGTTGCTCCTCCGGCATGATGCTCAAGGAGATCAAACGGCAGTTTCCCCGGGCTGGCGTGATGGGGGCGGATTACATCGCCGCTCCACTCAAGCGGCTGTTGCGGGAAATCCCTGAAGTTCCCTTGCTCCAATTCGACCTCACGCATTGCCCGCTGCCGAGCGGGACCATCGACGCGATCGTGCTGTTGAACGTTCTCGAACACATCCAAGACGACGTTCGGGCGGTGCGACATTGTTGTCGCATCCTCAAGCCCGGCGGCGTGGCGATCATCGAGCTTCCCGCGGGCCCTCATCTTTTCGACTTCCTCGATCGACAATTAATGCACTTCCGCCGTTACGAGATGCGCGGGCTGTGCCGCATGCTGCGCGAAGCGGGCTTCCGTATCGGCGATGCGTCGCACCTGGGCTTTTTCGTCTATCCGGCGTTCTCTTGGGCCAAGAGACGCAATCAACGCCGCGAGTGCCCCGAGCGGCAAACGGAGCGGAAGTTGATGGAGAAACAGGTCACCGTAACCGCCGGGAGCCGGTTGCTCGATTGGGCCATTCGTTTCGAGCTGCAATTGGGCCGCTGGGTTTCCTACCCCTGCGGCATCCGCTGCATGGTCACCGCCATTAAGGAGTAGGGGAATCCATCAGTTGTCGAGCGGGCCCCCTTCGAGAACACGTTTGGTTTCACGAGCAATGGATCGATGACATCGACACCGTGCAAGATTTGTGGCGGCGAAACCGAGGCGATCGGCGTGTTGCCCGGCGCGGTCACGCCGCGGGAATTTCATTTTCGGCGGTGCCTGAAATGCGACTTCGTCGCCGTCGACGATCCGCGCCTCGATTTTGCGGCGGTCTATGACGATGCCTACTACCACGGCAAGGGCGCCGACCCTTTCGTCGATTACTATACCGAGCTGGAGCGGCCGCAATCGACCGTGCGGCAATATGAGTGGCGCGGCATCCATCGCGTGGTCAGGGAATTGCTGGGAGACATCGGCCCGCGACGGTGGCTCGACTACGGCTGCGGCAACGGCTGCCTGGTGCGCTATCTGCGCGACACGGCCTCGATCGATGCGGTCGGCTTCGACGAAGGAGCGATCGTCGACGCCGCGCGCGCCAACGGCATCCCGATCCTGAGCAAGGACGAACTGGAACGGGCGGCCGGTTGCTTTTCGGTCGTGACGCTGATCGAAGTCATCGAGCACGTTCCCGATCCGCTGCCATTTCTGCGCAACGTGCGGCGGTTTCTCAAGCCCGGCGGCTTATTGTTTCTGACCACCGGAAACAGCGCCCCGTATCGGAACCGTTTCTTGAAGTGGCGCTACATCCATCCCGAGGTCCACGTCTCCTACTTCAACCCGCGGAACATGCGATTGGCGCTGGAAGCGAGCGGCTTCCGCGCCGAGTTTCCCGGCTATGTTGCGGGGTGGGACGATATCATCCGTTTCAAATTCCTGAAGAACGTCCGGGCCTGGGAGATCGCCCCGTGGGAGCGCATGCTGCCCTGGCGCCTCCTCAGCCGAGCGCTCGACCTGCGCGTCAAGCCCTCGGCACATCCGGTGGGCCGGGCCGTGTAGCGGCGTGTCGTATCGAGCCGAAACGTCGATTTCTAACGCAAAGGAAAACAGGAGCGAGACCATGCAGGACGCAACAACGCTGCCCAATCGAATACGGGAAGAGACGGACGGCTCGTCCGCGGCCGGCCCGGCGTCGTGCTGGACCCTGCGCGACTCCCTGGCGGAGTATTTCGTGGCCGTGGTGACCGCGGTCCTCACCTTGTGCATCTTCTTTCCGGGCAGCCGGTTCCTGCCGGTCCCCTTCAATCACGATGATTTTCATGCCCTCTCCGGCTGCCCGGGCCAATGGGACGGTCCGCGGGAACAAGACTCTTCGGCGAGCCTCTCCGGTCTGATTGCAAAGCTCCGTTGTCACGCCCTTTGGCCCCGACCGGTGTCTTTCAATGTGATCTGGGGGTTGGGGCGACTTGGTGAGACGCCATTCTATGTGGGATTGCTGCTAACGGTGGCTTTGCTCCCTTTGCTGGCGGTCCACCTGGTCCTGGGATTCTTCCGCTGTCGCCCTGGGCCGTGGATTGTCGTGGCACTTACCGCCGGCGTCACCTGCGGCTTCTTCCTCTTCGAGCAGTCGCCGTTTTTCTATCGCCTGGGCGGGATGTACACCAATTTGACCTCGCTGCTACTGGGGTTCTTGGCGATCCATTGCTTCCGCCGCCACTTCGACGGCAGCCGGTTGGCCTATGCGGCCGGCGCGGCGCTGGTTGTGGCCACGGCCTTTTCGAAGGAAGACATGCTGCTGTTCGTCCCCATGGCGGTCAGCGCCGATTGGTGGGTCCGCCGCCGCGAAGACGCCGGCCGGATGCCGCTGGCGAAATTGGTCCAGGCTTTTGTGCCGATGTTCATCGCCGTCGTGCTGCTGGTGGCGTGGAACCGTTACGTCGTCCCTTCGCCGTTCACCAACGGCACGTCCGAAGACTACAAGCTGAGTCTCGGACCACGCCATCTGGCCATACAACTCTGGCACTACATAACGGCCACCCGAAGCAGCCGCATCATGTTCGGCGCCCTGCTGGCGGCCTCGCTGTTGGGGGTGTTGCGCGGTCGGGGGCGATGGGCCTCCCTGGCCATGTTTCCCCTGGTGTTGTCGCTCATCGGGCCTTTTTGTGTCCTCCCCTTCTCACATTTCTCGGAGTACTACTCCGTGAGCTGGCTCTCGCTGGTGTTGGCCTTCGCCCTGGTGGGAATCGGGCTGAATTGCCAGTCCTGGCTTCCCCACCGGCTGTCGGCCCTGGCTTGGGGCGGCCCCATTGTAGTAGTGCTCGCGCTGATTGTGGGGGGCACCAATACGGCGACCGCCCGGCATGAACTTGCCGGGTGGCTGAATGAGCAACAAGAGAACAGCCGTTACGCGATCGAGCAACTGGTACGGCGCAAAGGGGAGTTCGCCGCGGCCGACACGGTGATCGTCCGCGGGGTTGACGAAGGGCTTTCGCCCTGGACGCGCTGCGACGGCCGCTACCTCAACGCCAAGCTGGGCCGGCCGATTCGCTGGCTGGTGGTGGCCCACCCCGGCTCCGTGCTCGACCACTGGATGAGCCGGTTCCCTGTCCAGTCGGGAAGCGTCGCGATGGTCTACGAGGCCGACCTGGCCCAGTTTCCCGGGGCGGCCGTATTGGAGTTCGATAAAGAGTTCAATCTCACGACGCGGTCGCCGGGGCGGCTGGCGGCCGCTCCGGTTGCCCCTTCCCGGCATTAAGTTCGCTTGATCGGTCCGATAAAGTGCAGGCGGTGAGAATGACACGAACCTTTCCCTGAGAACGAGCCCACCGTTCAGCCCCGGAAACTCGCAATCGCAGTTCACGGATTCAGCACGAAGGTGAGTTACAGCGGAGTAAAGAATGCTCGGTCTGCGAGAAAAAGCGAAATCGGTCGTCAGGTTCGCGCGGCGCCATCCGTGGCTGGCGGCCGCCCGCCCCTCCGGGATCAACGTCTTCAACCACATCTTTATCGAGCCCTGCTTCAACATCTGTAACCTCGAATGCCCGTATTGCCCCGTCGGTCAGCGTTTGAAGCTTCGCGGCATGCAGCAGGGAATGATGTCACTGGATCGGTTCAAGCGCATCTGGAAAAAATCGTTTACGAACTACCGGGGACACGTCGGACTGTACAACTGGGGCGAGCCCTTCCTGAACCCCGAGCTGCCGGCTATGGTTCGATACGCCCGCACTCACTCTGCCGCCCGCCTGGTCCTGAATTCGAACTTCTCCTTCCAATGTGACGACCGCATTCTGGAGATCCTGGAATGTCTAGGGCGCGACTTCATCATCATCTCCTGTGATGGTTTTTCGCAGGCGACTTGTGAGAAGTATCGCGTCAACGTCGATTTCGAGCTGGTAATGCACAACATCGAGCTGATCAACAGGAAGAAGAAGCGCCGGACGTACTTGCTTTGGCAGTATCTGAAGTTCCCCTGGAACCTCGGCGACCTCGATCTCGCCCGGCAGTACTGCAAACGCAACCGGATCGAGTTCTATCCCGGCGAGGGCGGGCTCTCCAGCGATTACCCCATGCTGCCCACGCCGAGCGTCGATCGCAGCGATCAATCCCGTTGCAAATTCCTCTTCGATTCGCTCACCGTCAATTTCGACGGCGAAATCTATCCCTGCTGTGCATATTACGGTCCGCCACAATACAGCCTGGGGAACGCGGCTACGACCAGTATCGACGAGGTGTTCGCGCACGGCCGCGGCAAGGAGTTGCTCGATTACTTGACGCTCCAATCGAGCGGCGACGACGGCCTTTTCTGCAAGCATTGCGTGGAACGAAACACGAGCGTATTAGACTCGTGGAGGTAGCGGTTTACTAAAACCCGCAGACTGCCGATCTTCTCAGCACCAGACCTTTCTCGTCGCGGATGCCTGTTGATGCTCCGAGCGCGTCCGGCATCGAGTGAGCTTGATCGGTTTTCCTCTGCCCATTATAATCCCCCCCGTTCATGGAAGATCGCGGCGCGGCAGGGAGGGACGTATGCAAGTCGTAATCCTTTGTGGGGGGCGGGGAACGCGTATCCGCGACGTGGCCGACGACATTCCCAAGCCGATGATTCCCATCGGCAATCGCCCCATTCTCTGGCACATCATGAAGGGGTATGCCGAGCAGGGCTTTACCGACTTCATCTTATGCCTGGGTTACAAGAGCTGGTCGATCAAGCGATTCTTCCTGGATTACCATTTGGCGGAGGCCGATTTCACCATCGACCTGGGAAGCCCCGAACAGTGCCGCATTCACGCCCCACCCGTGCAGGAAAACTGGTGCGTGACCCTGGTCGAGACCGGCCTGGACGCCATGACCGGCTGCCGCGTGAAACGGATCGAAAAGTATCTTACCGGCGACACCTTCCTGCTGACCTACGGGGATGGAGTGGCAGACATCGACATCCGTCAACTGGTGGATTTCCATCGCCGGCAGGGAAAGATCGGCACCGTGACGGCCGTCGAGCGCCCAGGACGTTTTGGGGAGCTCGAATTGCGCGGGGCTCAGGTCGCGGAATTCTCGGAAAAGCCGCCGGCGGCGCGGGGCCGCATCAACGGCGGCTTCTTCGTGTTCGACCGCTGCATGTTGGACCGCCTCGAAGACGATCCGCAATTGATCCTTGAGCACGAGCCGCTCGCCCGGCTGGCCCGCGAGGGACAATTGACCGCCTACCGGCACAACGGCTTCTGGCACCCCATGGACAGCAGCCGCGATTTCCAATACCTCAACGACTTGTGGGCCGAGGGCCGGGCGCCCTGGAAGACCTGGGAGACGCCGCCCTTGCGCGCCGTCGCCTGAACGGGGTCTCGATCGAAAATGGCGGCAACGCCGCGGAGCAAGACATGAATCCGCCGGATACGTTTTGGCAAGATCGCCGCGTGTTTGTCACCGGCGCCACCGGACTGGTGGGCGCATGGACGGTGCGAGCGCTGGTGGAGCGTGGAGCCCACGTGGTGGCTCTGATCCGCGACCGGGTCTCGGGATCCGAACTCTCGCGCAGCGGACTGCTGCGGCGGATCGACGTGGTTCACGGCTGCGTCGAGGACTGCGCGTTGCTGGAACGGGCCCTGGCCGAGTACGAAATCCAGACCGTTTTCCACCTGGCGGCGCAGACCATCGTGGGAGTGGCCAACCGCAGCCCGTTGTCGACCTTCGAAACGAACGTGCGGGGAACCTGGTGTTTGTTGGAAGCCGCCCGCCGCTGCGGGCACAAGCCGCAAGTGATCGTGGCGTCGTCGGACAAGGCCTATGGCGAACAATCGCGACTGCCCTACACCGAGGACGCCCCGCTCGAAGGCCGCCATCCCTACGACGTCAGCAAGTCCTGCGCGGATCTTCTGGCCCTGACCTACCATCAGACCTACGATCTGCCGGTGTGCGTGACGCGGTGTGGCAACTTCTTCGGCGGCGGCGACCTGAACTTCAACCGCATCGTGCCGGGCACGATCCGCGCGGTGCTCCGCGGCCAACGACCGGTGATTCGTTCCGACGGCACCTTTGTCCGCGATTACTTCTACGTGAAGGACGGCGCCGCTGCCTACCTGCACCTGGCCGAGTGCATGGCCCGTCGTGGGGAGGTCGTCGGAGAGGCATTCAATTTCTCCAACGAGATCCAGGTCACGGTTCTCGAGTTGGTATCGCGAATTTTGCGGCAGATGCAAGCGACGCTGGAACCCGAGGTGCGCGGAGAAGCCTCGCACGAGATCAAACATCAGTACCTGTCGGCGGCCAAAGCGCGGCGGATGCTCGCCTGGAGCCCGCGCTATGCCCTGGACGGCGCGCTTCGGGAAACCATCGCCTGGTACCGCGACTATTTCGCGTCGCTCGCCGGCGGCGCGGCCGCCGGGGAAACCGGCCCCATCCGGTCGCAGGCCGCCTGAACGCGAATTATTCGCGGGGAAACATTCATGCCGACGACCAAGGATGAGCTGCGGCGACAGATTCTCGATCTGGTGCGCCAGTACCACGCCGCAGCCTTTGCCGCGGAGCCGCCGCATGCCGACGCGACGGTCGTGCCCGTGGCCGGTCGGGTGTTCGACCACCGCGAGCTGCAAAATCTGGTCGACGCGTCGCTGGACTTTTGGCTCACCACCGGGCGATACGCCCAGGAGTTCGAACGTCGCTTCGCCGATTTTCTTGGGCTGCGGCACGCAATGCTGGTGAATTCCGGCTCGTCGGCCAACTTGCTGGCCCTGAGTTGCTTGACCTCGCCGCAACTCAACGAGCGGCGGCTCGTGCCCGGCGACGAGGTGATCACGGTGGCGGCCGGTTTTCCCACCACGGTCAATCCCATCTTCCAGAACCAACTCGTCCCCGTGTTTGTGGACATCACGGTCCCCACCTACAACGTGGACGTCGACCAACTGGAAGCCGCGGTCGGGCCCCGCACCAAGGCGATCGTGCTCGCCCACACGCTGGGCAACCCGTTCGACGTGGGCCGCGTGGCCGCCTTCGCGCGGCAGCACAACCTGTGGTTGATCGAAGACTGCTGCGACGCGACCGGATCGACCTACGACGGCCGCCTGGCCGGCACCTTCGGCGATCTGGCCACCTTCAGCTTTTACCCCGCCCATCACATCACCATGGGCGAGGGCGGGGCCGTCGCAACCAACTCCAACAAACTGAAGAAGCTGGTGGAATCCTTCCGCGATTGGGGACGCGACTGTTGGTGCCAGCCCGGACACGACAACACCTGCCAGCGGCGTTTCGATTGGAAGCTGGGAGAGCTGCCTTTCGGTTATGACCACAAGTACACCTACTCCCACGTCGGCTACAACCTCAAGCTGACCGACATGCAGGCGGCAGTGGGCGTAGCCCAACTGGAGAAACTGCCGGACTTCATCCGGCAGCGGCGGAAGAACTTCCAAACCTTGCGGGAAGGACTGGCGGATCTCCAGGAGTTCCTGGTGTTGCCGCAGGCCACCCCCAACTCCGATCCCTCCTGGTTCGGCTTTCCTATCGGCGTGCGGCCCGAATCGTCGTTCAGCCGCGAAGACTTGCTGCGGCATTTGGCGGCGAAGCGAATCGGCACCCGGTTGCTCTTCGGCGGCAACCTTATCCGCCAGCCCGCCTATCGGGGCCTGACCTATCGCGTCGTGGGCGATTTGCGAAATTCCGACTGGGTGATGAATCACGTCTTCTGGGCCGGCGTCTATCCGGGCCTGAAGCAGTCCAGCCTGGCTTATCTGAGCCGGTGCGTGCGGGAATTCTGCACCAGAGCGGTCGCGGCATGAATCCATTGGCCAACGATCTCGACCACATAGTGGCCCATACGCCGGACGTGTGGCAGGAGTTGCGCGGCGCGCGTCTTTTCATTACCGGCGGCACCGGCTTTTTCGGCACCTGGCTGTTGGAGAGCTTCGCCTGGGCCAACCGCAAACTGGCCCTGGGCGCCGAGGCACTGGTTCTCACACGCGATCCACTCGCTATCGCGAAGAAGTCGCCGCACCTGGCGGCGGAGTCTTGCATTCGTTTTCATCAGGGCGATGTGCGCGATTTCGAGTTTCCGGCGGGCGAGTTTCCGCTGGTGATCCATGCCGCGACGCCGGCCAGCGTCAGGCTGAACCGGGAAGAGCCGTCGCAGATGTTGGACATCATCGTCCGCGGCACGCAGCGGGTATTGCAATTCGCCACGCGGCACGGGACGCGAAAGCTCCTGCTGACCAGTTCGGGAGCGGTCTATGGCCATCAGCCCGCGACGATGACGCATATTCCCGAGGAATACCTCGGTGGGCCCGACACCGCCATTTCGACCTCCGCCTATGGGGAAGGAAAACGCCTGGCGGAACTGCTTTCGGCGATTGCCGCCCGGCACGGTGGGCTGGAGGCCAAGATCGCGCGGTGCTTCGCCTTTGTGGGGCCTCATTTGCCGCTGGACCTGGAGTATGCGGTGGGGAACTTCGTCCGCGACGGGTTAAATGGCGGGCCGATCGTCGTGCATGGCGATGGGACCCCCTATCGCTCCTACCTTTACGCGGCGGACCTGGCGATCTGGCTGTGGACGATTCTGGTCCGCGGGGCATCCTGCCGGCCGTACAACGTCGGTTCCGACGAAGATCTGCAAATCGGGGACCTCGCCCGCCTGGTGGCGCAGGCCTGCGGCGAGCCCATGCAGATCACGACTCTGAAACAGCCGCAACAGGGACGCGCCCCCGAACGCTATGTGCCCCGGGTGACGCGAGCCCGTGAAGAATTGAATCTGCGGGTTTGGACCCCGCTGGCCGAAGCGATCGAAAAGACCGTCGCGCATGCCTGCCGCGAACAACGGCCCGCTGTGAGGATCGATTCTCCACGGGAAGGTCGACTTGCACCTCCACGGGGCCGCGAGGCGAAGCACCATGCTTGAGAATCCGCTCAAGACCAAGCTGGCCCGGGATGAGCCCATTTTGGGGATCTGGTCCATCATTCCGTCCCCCATCCTGGCCGAAGTGATCGCCACGTCCGGGCTGGACTTTCAAATTCTCGACATGGAGCACGGGCCGTTCGACCTGCTCGCGCTCGACGGCAGTATTCGCGCCTGTGAAACGGCCGGCTGTTCGCCCATCGTTCGTGTTCCCGGGGTGGCGCCCTTCGTGATCCAATCGGTGTTGGACTTGGGCGCCCACGGCATCGTGGTGCCGCAGGTCGCAGACCAGCAGGCCGCAAGCGTGGCGGTGCAATGCGCGAAATACGCGCCCGACGGCACCCGCGGATACAATCCCTTTACCCGCGCGGCACTCTACAAAAATCCACCCAACAATCAACAGGGCAAGCTCGACAACGCTTTTGGGTTTTGCTCCGTGATCATCGAGAGCCTTTCGGCCTATGCGGCCTTGGATCAAATCCTGGAGGTCCCCGGACTGGACATGGTGTATCTGGGGGTCTACGACATGGCGGTCGCCATGGGCTGCCGGGGAAACACCCACGACCCGCAAGTGACGGCCTTCGTCAACACCGCGATTCCCCGCATCCGTAAGGCGGGAAAGGCGGCCGGAATGATGGCGATGTCGCCAACTGACATGGCCCGGGCGCTGGACCTGGGGGCCAATGTCCTGGTCTACGGGGTCGACACCTACGTGATTCATCGCAGTCTGCGGGAGGCCGGCGAGGCCTTTCGCGGCTGCGCTGTCCAAACCAGCGGAAGGGCACTAACGTGAACGTCCGCGTCGCCGATTACATCGCCGGGCATTTGCGGAAGATCGGGGTGAAGACGGTCTTCCTGGTCTCCGGCGGCGGCATGATGCACCTGGTCGACGCGCTGGGCCGGGCGGGCGGCTGCGAGTACCTTTGCAATCATCATGAACAGGCCGCGGCGATGGGCGCCGAGGGATATGCCCGCCAGAGTGGGTCGCTGGGCGTGTGCTATGCCACCAGCGGCCCCGGGGCCACCAACATCCTCACGGGTTTGGTCGGCGCCTGGCAGGATTCATCCCCGGTACTGTTCGTAACCGGGCAGAGCAAGGTGGCGCAAACGATCCGCGGTTCCGGCATCCGCCGCCTCCGCCAATTCGGGACGTTCGAAGTCGATATCCTGTCGATGGTCGAATCGGTGACGAAGTACGCCGCATTTGTCGACGACCCGTCGCTGGTCCGCTACCATCTGGAGAAGGCCATTCATATGGCACTGAGCGGCCGCACAGGCCCCGTGCTGCTGGATGTGCCGCTGGACGTTCAGGGAGCGCTCGTCGATCCCGATCGTCTGACGGGATTCTCCCCGGAGGTCAGCGGCGCGCCGCTGGAAGATCAAGCCGCAGCGCGAATCCTGGAACAGATCCGCGCGGCCCGTCGCCCTTTGATTTTGGCCGGGCATGGCGTGCGCTGCGCCGGCGCGGTCCCGCTGTTTCGCGAGATTGCCGCCCGATTGCAAACGCCGGTCGTCACGACACAGTTGGCCAAGGACCTGCTGCCCTATGATTTCCCATTGTTCACCGGGCACCCGGGCGTGAAGGGGGACCGGGCGGGGAACTTCGCGGCACAAAACGCCGACCTGATCCTCTCCGTCGGTTGCAGCCTGCACACTCAGACCCTGGGCTGGGAGCCCCGAGAATTCGCGCCGCGGGCCCACAAGATCCAGGTCGACCTCGACGAGGCCCTGCTCCAGCGCGAACAGGCCGGCGTCGACGAGAAGGTGTGCTGCGATCTGGTTTCACTGCTTGCGGCTTTCCAGCGGCTGATCGATGAGCAATGGGACGCCGGGCGAAGCTGCGATTGGCGGCAGCAATGCGCAGACTGGAAAAACCGCTACCATGTGATGAACGAGCCGCATCGGCTGGACGAGGGGCCGGTGAACTTTTACGAGTTTGCCGACATGCTCAGCGATGCGCTCCAGGGTAACGAGACTATCGTCACCGACGCCGGATCGGCCTTCTACGTCATGGGGCAAGCGTTCCGCGTCAAGGAATCGCAGCGATATATTGTCTCCGGCGCCATGGGCGCCATGGGATACGCGCTACCGGCGAGCATCGGCGCCGCAACGGCCAGCCCGGCGGCGCCCGTGATTTGCGTGACGGGCGACGGTTCGTTGCAGATGAACGTGCAGGAGCTGCAAACGGTGCGGCACTATCGCCCCAACGTCAAGTTGTTCATCATCAACAATGACGGCTATGCGTCGATTCGCAACACGCAGAAGGCGTTCTTCTCCGGACACCTCGTGGGTACGGGCCGAAGTTCCGGCGTTTCCTTCCCACCGCTGGAACGATTGGCCGACGCCTACGGGTTGCCGTACGTCCGCTGCCCCGAGCGAGCCGTATTACACGACCGGATCCGGCAAACCTTGGCAACCGCGGGCCCCGTGGTGTGCGAAGTGCAGGCCCAAGCCGAGCAGGAGGTCATGCCGGCGGTGTCGTCGGTGAAGCTCGACAACGGCGCCATGAAGTCCAAGCCGCTGGACGACATGTTCCCCTTCCTTCCCCGCGACGAGTATGCGCGAAATTGCGTTGGCCAGACGGTTCCCGCGGCCGCATTGGACTTCGTGAGTTAGGAGACTCCCGCGATGGATTGCATGCGAAAGATGAAAGTCGCCATTCTCGGCAGCGGCAACATCGGCACCGACCTGCTGGTGAAGGTGCTGCGATCGCCCTGCCTGGAGTGCGCGCTGTTTATCGGCCGTAATCTGTCCTCGCCGGGAATGTCGAAGGCCAGCAGCCTGGGCGTACCCATCAGCGCCAAGAGCATCGACGCCATCCTGGACGACCCGGATTGCTGCGAGCTGGCATTCGACGCCACGTCGGCTCTGGATCACAAGCGGCATTGGCCCCTGCTGGAAAAGCTGGGCAAGCGGGTGATCGACTTGACGCCCGCCCGCTTGGGGAAGATGTGCGTTCCGGCGGCCAATCTGGAGCAGTGCCTGGACTCGCCCAACATCAACATGATCAGTTGCGGTGGCCAGACATCGATCCCGCTGGCGTACGTGATCGGCCGGACGCAGGACGAGGTGGACTATATCGAGGTCGTTTCCGGCATCGCGTCCCGCAGCGCCGGCCCCGCCACGCGGATCAACCTCGATGAATACATCGAGACCACGGAACAGGGGCTGCGCGACTTTTCCGGCTGCCCCCGCACGAAGGTGATTCTGAACCTCAACGCGGCTCAACCCTGCATCGACATGCAGACCACGATCTCGGCGCAAGTCCGCCGGCCCGACCTGGAGCGATTGAGGCCGGCCGTGGACGAGATGGTCGAGAAAATCCGCCGCTACGTGCCCGGCTACCGGTTGCTCGTGCCGCCGACGCTGGAGGACAACCGCATCGTGATGATGGTGAAGGTGCAGGGGCTGGGCGACTACCTGCCGCGGTACGCGGGCAATCTGGACATCATCAATTGTGCGGCCTTGGCCACCGCGGAGGCCTTCGCGCGGCATCGTCTTTCACCGCCGGCCGTTCTGAAAGGAGCTCACCATGCCTGATATCCGCATCAGCGATCCCACGCTGCGCGACGGCAATCACGCGGTGGCCCATCAACTCACCGCGGCGCAGATCGCCCGCTATGCGGCCGCCGCGGAAGAGGCGGGGATTTCCATCGTCGAGGTCGGGCACGGCAACGGCATCGGGGCCTCGTCGTTGCAGGTGGGCTTGTCGCGCGAGGACGACGCCACCATGCTCCGCGCGGCCCGCGCGGCGCTTTCCCACTCCAGCCTGGGCGTACACTGCATTCCCGGATTCGCCACGATCAATAAGGACCTCCGCCCGGCCCTGGATCTCGGCGTGGACGTGGTCCGGGTGGCCAGCCACTGTACTGAAGCCGACATCACCCAGCGCCACATCGGCTACGTCTGCCAGCGCGGCAAGGAGGCGATCGGGGTGCTGATGATGAGTCACATGGCGCCTGTGGAAGTGCTGCTGGAAGAGGCGGCCAAAATGCGAGCCTATGGCGCCGAGGCCGTGATTCTGATGGACTCGGCGGGCGCCATGCTGCCGCAAGACGTCACCGAGCGGGTGGGCTGCCTGGCCCGCGGCCTGGACATTCCCGTGGGATTCCACGCCCACAATAACCTGGGCATGGCCGTGGCCAACTCGATCGCGGCGGTGCAGGCCGGGGCCACGATCCTCGACGGCACCGCGCGGGGATTCGGCGCGGGAGCGGGCAACACGCAACTCGAGGTCATGGTCGCCGTGCTGGAAAAGATGGGTTTTTCCACCGGCGCCGATCTCTATAAAGTCTTGGACCTGGGCGATTTGGCCGAGCGGGAAATCATCCCTGTCCTGCCCACCATCAAGTCCATCAGCGTCGTCAGCGGCCTGGCGGGGGTCTTTTCGGCATTCGCCAAGCACGTCGAGCGTATCTCCAAGCAGTTCCAGGTCGACCCCCGCGACGTCTTCTTCGAGTTGGGGCGGCGCAGGATCGTGGCCGGGCAGGAAGACATCATCCTCGAAGTGGCGCAGCAATTGGCGAACGGCGGAGCAGGTACTGCGGAAGGCGGCAGGCAGGCGGCGGAAAGGAAACGCGCCGCATGAACGCAGCCTTGCGGAAAATGATCCGCCAAGATTGTTCCCGCGTGCTGGGCCAGCGCCCCGCGGCCTTTCAGGCGCTCGAGGGGGGCGTGCTGCTCATCACCGGCGGAACCGGGTTTATGGGAACCTGGCTGGCCGAAATGATCGCCTATCTCAACGATCACCACCAGTTGGGCGTGCGCTTGCTGCTGCTTTCGGACCGGGCCTCGCTGTTTGCCCAACGCGCGCCGCAGTTGGCTTCGCGCAAGGACATTCAGCTCATCGAGCGCGACGTGTTGAACCTCGTGGAACTGCCCGAGCAGGTGACCTGGATCATCCATGCCGCGGCCAACCCCGACAGCCGCAACCACGCCACGGACCCGTTGGCGACGTTGCGGGTTGCGACGCGGGGTACCGACGCGCTGCTGGGCGCGGCGCTGCGGCTGCCGAACCTGCACAAGATCCTTCACGTCAGTTCCGGCTTGATCTACGGATCACAACCGGTGGAGATCCCCGCCATCGCCGAGAGCTTTGCGGGCGGTCTCGATTGCGCCGCTCCGAGCCAGGCGTATGCCGAAGGGAAGCGGGCGGCCGAAGCCCTTTGCGCCGCCTATCGCACGCAGTTCCGCCTCCCCATCGTCACGGTGCGTCCCTTCGCTTTTCTGGGGCCGTACCAGTTGCTGGATCGACCCTGGGCCGCCAATGCGTTCATTTGCGACGCCTTGCGCGGCGGGCCGATCCGCATCCAGGGCGACGGCCAAAGCGTTCGCAGCTACATGTATCCCGCCGACATGGCCCTGTGGATCTTGACCATCTTGGCGCGCGGCGCGGCGGGCACGGCCTACAACCTGGGCAGCCCGGAGGGGGTCACCCTGATGGATTTGGCCGAGCGGATCGTCTCCCTGCTCCCGCAGCCGGTCAAGATCGTTACGCGGATGTTGGGGCTGGGCGCCCCGCGGCCCAACCGGCTGGTGCCGGATATTTCGCTGGCCCGCGAGACGTTGGGGCTGGAAATCGCCACGGACTTGGACGCCGCCATTCGGCTGGCGCTGCCGTGGTACCGGGCAGTTGCAAGCCAGGAAAGGTGAATCGCCATGAACGCGCGAAAGAAGATCAGCATCGTCACCCCGTGCTACAACGAAGAAGACAACGTCCGCCTCTGTCACGAGGCGGTGCGGCGGTTGTTCCAGAATGATCTGGCCGCCTATGACTACGAGCACATCTTTTGCGACAATTTCTCCAAGGACGGCACCGCGGCGATCCTCGCCGAGTTGGCCGCGGCGGATCCGCACGTGAAAGTGATTTTCAATTCGCGGAACTTCGGCCCGGCGCGTTCGCTGTTCAACGGCATCCTCAGCAGCTCCGGCGATGCCACGATGTGCTACCTGCCGGCCGATCTGCAGGACCCGCCCGAGATGATTCCACCCATGGTCACCCATTGGGAGAACGGCTACGAGGTTGTCTACGGCGTGCGTAACAAGCGGGAAGAAAGCCTCATCTTGCGCGGCATTCGGCGGGTCTACTATGCGCTGGTCAGCCGCCTGGCCGACATCGACATTCCCATGAACGTCGGCGAGTTTCAGTTGGTGGATCGCTGCGTCGTCGACGCGCTACGGGACTTCGACGATTACTATCCCTACGTCCGCGGCATGATCGCCAGTTGCGGTTTCAGGACCGCCAGCGTCGAATACACTTGGAAAGCGCGGGCCCGCGGCTTTTCCAAGAACCGCTTCTACCACCTCATCGACCAGGGCCTCAACGGGCTGATCTCGTTCACCAACGTGCCGTTGCGGCTGTGCATGTTCTTCGGGTTTCTGGTGGCGGCGTTGAGCGCGCTGTATGGTTTTGTGACCCTCGTCGCCAACATTCTCTACTTTCGGAAATTCGCGCCGTCGGGTATCGCCACTTTGATCGTGGCCGTGTTCTTCTTTGCCGGACTGCAGCTCTTTTTCTTCGGGGTCCTGGGCGAGTACATCGGCGCCATTCACTCCCAGGTCCGCAAGCGGCCGCTGGTGATCGAGCGGGGCCGGCTGAACTTCGATCGCCCCGGCGCAGCGCAACCCCGCCCGGCGCCGGGCCGTCGCGCGATCGATCGCGCGGCGTGATCTCTTCACGAGGGCGCGGGCACGGCGCCGTCAGGATTTGTCGCTGGCCGGATCGAGGAAATCCTTTTCCGCGCTGCTGACCCTGGCGCCAACCTCCTTGATCGCCGCATCCGGCACTTTCCGTAGCGGCGTGTAGCGGGGATGGTGAGACTCCTTGTAGGGATCGTTGCGGGCGGCGTTGTAACAGCAGATCAGCGACCAACGCGAATTAGGGCTGCCGTTGGCGGCCGAAGCGTGCAGCAAATTTCCGTGGAAGAACACGCCCGTGCCGGGAGCCGCCTCGCAATAGACGTGCTCCAGGCGTTGGCGGGCGGCGTGGACGCGTTCGGGATCGGCCCCCGTCTGGTCGCCGAAGCGGCCATGTTCGATGCGCCCCATGTGGTGCGAGCCCTTGAGTACCTGAAGGCAGCCGTTTTCCCGCGTCGCCGGATCGAGCGCGATCAGGCAACTGGCCATGCAGGGGAACAGGCAGCCGTTTTGATACCAGTAGCCGTAGTCCTGGTGCCACTCCCAGGCCCCGCCCACAAACGGCTCTTTGAGCATCAGCTTGGAGTGGTAGTGGTAGACCTCGCCGCGGAGGAGTTGCTCCATGGCGTCGACGATTCGCCGTGAACGGGAGACGACGCCGAAGAGGTCGTCGCCGGGGTGGTTCCACAGCGACAACCGGCTCTCGCGCCCCTCGGCATCTTTCCGGCCGAAGGCGTGCGCGTGCAGCAGGCGATCTGCCTTGGCCACGCCGATCATCAACTCGACCTCTTCCGCATCGAATAGGTCCGCGATCATCAGGTAGCCGTCACGTGCGAATTGCGCGACTTGCTCATCGCGGAGCGGGTGGATGTTGTCGGGCGATAATTCGTGCATGGCCGATACCTTTGGCGGGGTGAGGTGGGAGAACAGACTCCATAATGGTACGCAGCGGCCGGGAAGCGGGAAAGACGCCGCGCGGCCAAGCTGCGGCAGGTTTACCCGGCGAAAGCGAAAACCCCGATATTTGCAGGGTGGGCCCAGGGGTCGACGCAAGTATTTCCAGCGGTTAGCATGGATACCGTACTCGAGCCCCGGGGGGAAGCTACGATGCCGTGTTACCGTCGCGCAAACCATGCAACCGAGATCCAATGGAAGTCTGCCATGCCAATCCAAGTCGCGGCGGGCATCGGGGATTCCGAACCGGGGCATGCGGGAGCGATCGCGAAACGGCTCTTGGGCCACGGTTTGCTCGTGCTGGCCGCATGCGGCGTGTTCGGGCCGCCGGCGTGCCCCGCGCTGGAGGCCGGCCGCTATGACTTCCAGACCTGCCATGCGCGGTGGAATGATGCGGAACTTTCGTTGGGCAACGCACATGTGCAACGCGTGTGGCGGATTCGCGACGGCCTGCTAACGGCGACTTCCTTCCGCGACCTGGATGCGGGCGTCGAGTGGCTGGCAAGACCGGCTGCGCGGCCCGCGCCCTATCCGCCGAACTTGCTTCCGGCCGAGCGACGGACGGTGACGATTACGGCCCGGGGCGGCCGATCCGCACCCGTGGAGGCGGAATCCCTGGTCGTGGAGTTGGTTGCCGCGGGGCGCGCCACGCTGCGCTACCGATTCCAGATTTTCCCGGCCGCCCGGGGCATCATGGTGCAATTTACGGCGGCGGGGACGGAGGCCGCTCCCCAGGCGATGGCCGGCCCAAAGGCCGCCGAGATCGCAACCGGCATTGAGCTGCGTCCCCAAGCCGTGGTGGCGGCCGACTCGGGCGATTCGTTGGAGGATCTCGAACTGGCTCCCCCGCATTTGTGTTTCACGCAGGTGACGGTAATCGACCAAACCGATAATCACAATGAGCTGGTGTCCGAGAGAGACTGGTTGCTGATGCCCAACGAGGCTCCCCTGCAACTGCCGGGCAACCTGTTTTACGTGGAAAACCCGCTCACGGGCGGGGGACTGTTATTTTTGAAGCAGGGGCCGCTGCCGCATGCCCGGCCGCAAAAGTCCGACTGGGACGTCCTGGTGGTGGCGAGCCGGCGGCGACTGCGGTTTGCCGGCCAGGGGTATCCCTTCGTGCTCTTGGCCTACTCCGGCGGCCGCGACGGGCGGATCGCGGCCTTGCAAGCCTATCAGCGTCAACTGCGGGTTTACGATCCCGGGCGCGACGGGATGTTTCTCAGTAATACCTGGGGCGACCGCTCGCGGGACGCGCGGATCAACGAGGCCTTTATTCTCAAGGAGGTCGAGGCCGGCGCGCGGCTAGGCGTGGACGTCGTGCAAATCGACGACGGCTGGCAGAAAGGCCGCTCGGCGAACTCCGCCCGGGGCAAGGGCGTATGGAACGGCTATTGGGCCGCCGATGCCAACTTTTGGCAGCCCGATCCGCAGCGTTTCCCGCACGGGCTGGAGCCGCTGGTGAAGGCCGCGCGGCAGCGGGGAATGAAGTTCGGCTTGTGGTTCGGCCCGGACTCCAGTCATGACGCCGCGAACTGGCGCCGCGACGCCGACTGGATTCTCCATTTGCACCGCGTGGTGGGGATCGACTATTTCAAGATCGACTCGGTCAAGGCCACGACCACCGCGGCGGAAACCAACCTGCACCGCTTCTTCGATCGCGTGCTGCGGGAATCCGCCGCCCAGGTGGTCTTCGATCTGGACGTGACCGCGGAGATCCGCCCCGGCTACTTCGGCGCCCCGGGAGTCGGCCCGATTTTCGTGGAAAACCGCTACACCGATTTCCATCGTTATTGGCCGCACCAAACATTGCGCAATTTGTGGATGCTGGCCCAATACGTCGATCCGCTGCGGCTGCGGATCGAGTTGCTGAACAATGCCCGAAACGCACGGAACTATCCCGACGATCCCCTGGCGCCGGCGCGTTATCGGCCGGATTGCCTCTTCGCAATCGCCATGTTTGCCAATCCGCTCGGCTGGTTCGAGGTCTCCAACCTGCCCGAAGACTACGTGGCGTCGGTCGCTAAGCTGGTCCGCGTCTGGCGGCGCGAGCGCGGCGCCCTCTTCGCCGGGCAGATACTTCCCATTGGCAGTGCGCCGGACGGTGTAAGTTGGACGGGCTTCGCTTCCATCGCCGCGGATCGCGGCAGCGGCTACCTATTGCTCTTCCGGGAGTTGAACCGCAGCGCCCAATGGCAAGTCGACCTGCCGATGCTCGATCGCGCCTCGTATGCGGTGGAGGTGCTTGCCGGCGAGGGATCGGCTGAAGTCGCCAGCGGGAAGCTGAAAGCGAGTATTCCGCAACCGCTCGCCTACCTCTGGGTCAAGGTTCGAAGCGCCGATCCCGGTCGCTCCCAGGCGGCCACGGGGTTGCTTCCGTCGAGCGCGGGGGCGGCGCGGGTTCCCTAGGATCCGCGGATGGCGTCGCCCGGCGCGAGGAAAATGCGCATTCAGGAACGGCGCAGCGATGAGCGGCGATCTCCCGTCCCGCCATTGTCCCGCTTCGGGTCAAGTGATGACGATCGGCGTGCCGAGGTCGGTGTAGACCGCCTGGTCCACGGAGAAATCATACAGGTAACCGCTGAGATAGTAGGTCCCGGCGGCAACGCCGGTGGTATTCCAACTGTATGAGCCCGCACCGTTGACCGCGGTCACGTGGTCGACCTCGATCCAGCTTTGGTTAGCGTCGAAAGGCGTGGCATCCGCATCGTAGCCCAAGCTGATCTTGCTCGGTCCCGCCAGATCGACGTTGGCGGCCGTCCATTGGATCGTGAGGCTCTGTCCGGCCGCAAATGTTCCCGCACTCGGCCCAGTGAGCGTAAATGTGGCGGGGACATAGGCCGTGATGACGATGGGAGTGCCGAGGTTGGCGTAAACCGCCTGGCCCGTGGAGAAATTGTACGTGTAACCGCTGAGATAGTAGGTTCCCGCAGCCAACCCGGTGGTGTTCCAACTGTATGAACCCGCGCCATTGGCCGCGGTGACCTGGTCGATCTCGATCCAATGCTGGTTGGTGTCGAAGGGCGTGGCATCCGTGTCGTAGCCCAAGGTAATCTTGGTGGGGCCCGCCGTATCGACGTTCCCGGCCGCCCATTGGACCGTGACGCTCTGACCGGCGGCAAACGTTCCCGAACTCGGTCCGGAAAGGGCGAAGTTAGCGATCGTAATCGGCGTGGCAAGGTAGGAATACGTGACCTGTTTGGTCGCGAAATCGTACATGTAACCGCTAAGATAGTAGGTCCCCGCGGCCACCCCGGCGGTATTCCAAGTGTACGTGCCCGCGCCGTTGGCCGCGGTAACCCCGTCGACCTCGAGCCAGGACTGGTTGGCGTCAAAGGGCGTGGCATCCCTGTCGTAGCCCAAGGTGATCTTGGTGGGCCCCGCCGTATCGACGTTCGCGGCGGCCCATTGGATCGAGACGCTCTGACCGGCGGCAAACGTTCCCGAGCTCGGTCCGGAAAGGGCGAAGTTAGCGATCGTAATCGGCGTCTCGAGGAAGGAGAAAACAGCCTGAGTTTTCACGGAATCATACATGTAACCGTTGAAATAGTAGGTTCCCGCGGCAAGGCCGGCGGTGTTCCAACTGTAGGAGCCGGCGCCATTGGCCGCGGTGACTTGATTGATCTCGATCCAATGCTCTTCTTGGAAGGCCGGCGCGACGACCGTGGAGTAGGCCAGGCTGATGGTGTTGCCGGCGTCGACATCCGCTGCCGTCCATTGGATCGAGACGCTCTGACCGGCGGCAAACGTTCCCGAGGCGGGGCCGGAAAGGGCAAAGTCATCGATCGTAATCGGCGTCCCAAGGTAGGAGTAGCTCGCCTTGTCCGTCGCGAAATCGTAGGCGTAACCGTCCAGATAGTAGCGTCCCGGGGCGAGGCCGGTGGTGTTCCAAACGTACGAGCCGCTGCCGTTTGCCAAGGTCACCTGGTTGACCTCGCTCCAGTGCTGGTTGGCGTTGAAAAGCGTGGTGTCGGCGTCGTATCCCAGGCTGACGGCGACGGTGTGCCCGGTCTCAACGTACCCGGCTGTCCATTGGATCGTGATGCTCTGCCCGGTGGCAAACGTCCCCGAAATGGGGCTGGTAAGCGTAAAGGTGGGCGTGCCCACGGCAACCTCGCGAATCACGCAATTGCCCGCGTCGGCGATGAACAGGTTTCCCGCGGCGTCGCAGGCCACGCTCGCCGGTTCGGAAAGATAGGCCGCGGTGGCGGGCCCGGTATTGCCGGCGTAGCCTGCGAGCCCGTCGCCCGCGGCGGTGGTGATCACGCCGCTGGCGAGGTTCACCTCGCGGACCGCGTTGACGCGATAGTCGGCGATGAAAAGTTCGCCGCAGTTGTCCACGGCAACGTTCCAGGGGTAATCCATTTCGGCGGCGGTGGCCGGGCCGTCATCGCCGGAATAGCCCGCTGTCGTAGTACCGGCAACGGTGCTGATCACGCCGCTGGAATAGTTCACCTCGCGGACCTGGTGATTGAAGAAATCGGCGATAAAGAGGTCCCCCGCCGAGTCCACCGCAACCCCCGTGGGGCCGTTCAGCGCGGCGGCCGTGGCCGGGCCGCCATTGCCGCTGAAGGCGGCGCTGCCATTGCCGGCGACGGTGGTAATCACGCTGGTGGCGAGGTTCACTTCGCGGACTCGGTTGTTGCCTTGGTCGGCGATAAGCAGATTTCCGATGCCGTCCATCACGACGTCGGTGGGGCTGTTGAGCTTGGCCGCGGTAGCCGGTCCGTTATCGCCGTAGAAGCCCGCGGTGCCATTGCCCACGACCGTGCTGATCACGCCGCTGGAGGCGTTGACTTTGCGGATCACCTGATTGGCCGTGTCGGTAATGAACAAGTCGCCGCTGGCATCCACGGCAACCGCCGTGGGGTCGTGCAGTTCCGCGGCGGTGGCCTGGCCGCCATCGCCGCGGTAACCTGCCGTGTGATTGCCCGCCACGGTAGTAATCACGCCGGTTGCGGCATTCACTTCGCGGACGCAATTATTGACAAAGTCGGCGATGAAGATGTCACCGGCGGCGTCCACCGCGACGCCTCTGGGGAAGTCCAGTGCCGCGGCGGTGGCCTGGCCATTATTGCCGCTGTAGCCCGCGACATCGGCTCCGGCAACCGTGGTGATAATCGAGTCGGGCAGAAGCGGCGAGGGAATCACGGTCAGCAGATAGCGATCTTCGAGATGCTCCAAAGCGAGACTACGGCGCGAAATGGGGTTCCGCTTCGCCACGCGAGCATCGCGCGATAACCAGCGCAAGAGTCTTGGCAGCATGTTCGTGAGCTCCGGTGATTTGTGGGCGGATTATAGTGCGGTTGGCGGCAGACGCACAATACAGGTTCACCCAGTCGGCAGGCGGCCAGGAGCAGTCGGCAGGCGGTGGTGGGCAGGCGGCAGTAGATAGTGGGCAGTAGGCAGATTGGAGAAGATATAAAAACGTCGCTCCGCTACCCCGCGATGGTGGGCGGCGGGGGGTACCGCGGCGGTTGGCACAATTTCAACTGCCGCAACGACGCGCTCGATTTGGGTCAAGTGATGACGATGGAAGTCCCGAGGTGGGAATAGACCGCCGTGTCGGTCGCGAAATCATAGATATAACCGCTAAGGAAGTAGGTTCCCGCGGCCACTCCGGTAGTGTTCCAACTGTAGGAGCCGGTGCCGTTGGCCGCGGTGACCTGGTTGACCTCGATCCAGTGCTCATTGGCGTCGAAGGCCGTGGCATCCCGGTCGTAGCCCAGAGTGATCTTGCTCGGCGCGGCCAAGTCCACGTTGGCGGCCGACCATTGGATCGTGACGCTTTGCCCAGGGGTGAATGTGCCCGCGCTCGGGCTACTAAGCGTAAAGGTGGGGGCCGGAACGGCCGTGATGGTGATCGAGGTGGCGAGGTGGGAATAAACCGCCTTACCCGTCGCGAAATCATAGCTATAACCGCCGAGGTGATAGGTTCCCGCGGCCATGCCGGTGGTGTTCCAACCGTAAGAGCCGGCGCCATTGGCCGCGGTGACCTGGTCGACCTCGATCCAGTGCTCGTTGGCGTCGAAGGCCGTGGAGTCCGCATCGTAGCCCAGAGTGATCTTGGCGGGTCCGGCCACATCGACGTTGGCCGCCGACCATTGGATGGTGACGGTCTGCCCCGGGGTGAATGTTCCCGCGCTCGGGCCACTGAGCGTAAAGGTGGGGGCCGGAGCGGCCGTGATAACGATCGACGTGGCGAGGTGGGAGTAAACCGCCTTGTCGGTCGCGAAATCATAGATATAACCGCTGAGATGGTAGGTTCCCGCGGCCACTCCGGTGGTGTTCCAACAGTAAGAGCTAGCGCCGTTGGCCGCGGTGACCTGGTCAACCTCGATCCAGTGCTCGTTGGCGTCGAAGGCCGTGGAGTCTGTATCGTAGCCCAGGGTGATCTTGCTGGGCCCGGCCACGTCGACGTTCGCCGCCGACCATTGGATCGTGACACTCTGCCCGGGGGTGAATGTTCCCGCGATTGGCCCACTGAGCGTAAAGGTGGGGGCGGGAGCGGCCGTGATAACGATCGACGTGGCAAGGTGGGAATAAACCGTCTTGTCGGTCGAGAAATCATAGACGTAACCGCTGAGGTGGTAGGTTCCCGCGGCCATTCCGGCGGTGTTCCAACTGTACGACGCCGCGCCATTGGCCGCCGTGACCTGGTCGACCTCGATCCAGTGCTCATTGGCGTCGAAGGCCGTGGAGTCCGCGTCGTAGCCCAAGGTGATCCTGGTGGGCCCCGCCACGTCGACGTTCGCCGCCGACCATTGGATGGTCACGCTCTGCCCAACGGTGAATGTTCCCGAACTGGGACCGGTGAGCACAAATGTGGGGACGGAAACGGGGGCGGCAACCGCGATGGCAATTGGTGAACTGAGGTGGGAGTAAACCGTCTGGCCGGTCGAGGAATCATACAGGTAGCCACTGAGATAGTAGGTTCCCGCGGCCACTCCGCTGGTGTTCCAAGTGTACGACGCCGCGCCGTTGACCGCGGTGACCTGGTCGACTTCGATCCAGTGCTCATTGGCGTCGAAGGCCGTGGCGTCCGCGTCATAGCCCAGGGTGATTGTGGTGGGCCCGGCCACGTCGACGTTCGCGGCCGACCATTGGATGGCGATATTCTGCCCGACGGTGAACGTTCCCGCGCTCGGGCCGCTGAAAGCAAAGGTGGGGACGGAAACGGGGGCCGCGACCGTGATGGCAATTGGTGAACCGAGGTGGGAGTAAACGGCCTGGCCGGTCGCGGAATCATACAGGTAACCGGCGAGGTAATACGTACCCGCGGCCACCCCGCTGGTGTTCCAAGTGTACGACGCCGCGCCGTTGGCCGCGGTGACCTGGTCAACCTCGATCCAGCGCTCATTGGCGTCGAATGCCGTGGCATCCCGGTCGTAGCCCAGCGTGATCTTGGTGGGCCCGGCCACGTCGACGTTCGCCGCCGACCATTGGATGGTGACACTCTGCCCGACAGTGAATGTTCCCGCGCTCGGGCCGCTGAGCGTGAAGGCCGCGGGCACAGGGGATGCGATGACAATGGAGGTGGCGAGGTGCGAGTAAACCGTCTGGCCGGTCGCGGAATCGTACATGTAACCGGCGACGTAATAGGTACCCGCGGCCACACCGCTGGTGTTCCAACTGTACGACGCCGCGCCGTTGGCCGCGCTGACCTGGTCAACCTCGATCCAATGCTCATTGACGTCGAAGGCCGTGGAGTCCGCGTCGTAGCCCAGGGTGATCTTGGTGGGCCCGGCTACGTCGATATTCGCCGCCGACCATTGGATCGTGACGGTCTGCCCGGGGGCGAATGTCCCCACGCTCGGGCCGGTGAGCGTGAAGGCGGGGGGGCTGGTGCTGGCGATAACGATCGGCGTGCTCACGGAGGAGTAAACTGCCTTGCCCGTCGCGGAATCATACGTGTAACCGGCGAGGTAATACGTACCCGCGGCCATCCCGCTGGTGTTCCAAATGTACGACGTCGCACCGTTGGCCGCGGTGACCTGATTGACCTCGATCCAGTGCTCATTGGCGTCGAAGGCCGTGGAGTCCGCGTCATAGCCCAAGGTGATCTTGGTGGGTCCCGCCACGTCGACGTTCGCCGCCGACCATTGGATGGTGATACTCTGGCCGACGGTGAATGTTTCCGCGCTCGGAGCGGCCATCGTAAAGGTGGGGGCAGCAGCGCCGCTGGTGATGACGATTGGTGTACTGACCGAGGAGTAAACCGCCTGGCCGGTCGAGGAATCGTACATGTAACCGGCGAGGTAATACGTGCCCGCGGCCACCCCGCTGGCGTTCCAAGTGTACGCCGCCGTGCCGTTGGCCGCGGTGACCTGGTTGACCTCGATCCAGTGCTCATTGGTGTCGAAGGCCGTGGAGTCCGCGTCGTAACCCAAGGTGATATTGGTGGGCCCGGCCACATCGACGTTCCCCGCCATCCATTGAATCGTCACGCTCTGCCCGGCGGCGAATGTCCGCGCGCTCGGAGCGGTGAGTGCGAAATCCGTGATAACGATCGGCGTGGTGAGGGCGGAATAAACCGTTTGCTTGGTCACGGGATCATAGAGATATCCACCGGCGTAAAGGGTTCCTCCGACGCCGCCGCCGATTTGCAAGCTGTACGATCCCGTGCCGTCGGCCGCGGAGACCTGGCCAACTTCAGCCCACTCTTGATTGGCGTCGAACGGAGTCGGATCCTGGTCGCCCCCCAGGCTGATCGTGGGGTTGTCTCCCGCAACCACGCCGGTGGCCGTCCATTGGAACGTGAGGGTTTGCCCCATGACCACCGTTCCCGTCGGGCCGGTGAGCGTAAAGGTGGTGGGGGTGCCGGTGCCGGCCTTGATGACGATCGCGGTGCCGAGGTGGGAGTAAACGGTTTGGCTTTCCCCGGGATCAGACAGGTAACCGTTGAGGTAATAGGTCCCGGGCGAGGCGTTGGCGGTGTTCCACGCGTACGTTGCGGCGCCGTTGGCCGCGGTGACGCCGGCCGTGATCCATTGCTGATTGGCATCGAAGCCCGTGGCATCCTGGTCGTAGCCCAGGCCGATGGTGGGGCTATTTCCCGCCACCACGCCCCCGACCGTCCATTGGACCGTGACGCTCTGCCCGGCGGTAAACGTGCCCGCGGTCGGGCCGGCCAGGGTAAATGTGAGCGGCGGGCTGACCGCGGCCAAGGCGCCCGCATCGACCTCGCGGATGCGCTGGTTGCCGCTGTCGGCAATGAAGAGGTCCCCTGCGGCATTCACGGCCACGCTGGTGGGATTGTTGAGGGCGGCCGCGCTGGCTGGACCACCATCGCCGTCGTAGCACCAATTGTTGTTGTCAAGGTCGGCCACTACGGTGATGATGTTGCCGGTGGACTTGACGACCTCGCGGATCCGTGCGTCGTACTCGTCGGCGATGAAGAGGTTCCCCGCGGCATCCACGGCCACGCCCGTGGGATTGTTGAGAGAGGCCGCAGTGGCCGGACCGCCGTCGCCGGTGGGACTGCCGTCTCGATTCGAAGTACCGTTGCCGGCCACGGCGATAATTTCGCCGGTGGCCTTGACGACCTCGCGGATCAAATTGTTGTTCGAGTCGGCGATGAAAATGTCCCCCTGAGTATCCACGGCCACGCCCTGGGGACTGCTGAGGGAGGCCGTGGTGGCCGCGCCGCCGTCGCCCAGGCCGTCGCTGCCGGCGTTGGTGCCACCACCGGCGACGGTGATGATGTCGCCAGTGGTATGGACGACCTCGCGGATCACGTTGTCGTTCGAGTCGGCGATGAAGATGTCCCCCACGGCATCCACGGCAACGCCCGTGGAATAGCCGAGTGAGGCAGCGGTGGCCGGACCGCCATCGCCGTTGTCGCCATTGTAACTATTACCGCCACCGGCCACGGTGATGATGTCGCCGGTGGCCTTGACGACCTCGCGGATCACGTTGTTGTTCCAGTCGGCGATGAAAATGTCTCCCGCGGCATCCAGGGCGATGCCTTGGGGATCGCCAAGCGAAGCTGCGGTGGCCGGGCCGCCGTCGCCGCTGTAGCCCAGTATACCGTTGCCAGCCACGGTGACGATGTCGCCGGTAGTTTTGACAACTTCGCGAATTCGATCGTTGTAGGTGTCGGCGATGAAAATGTCTCCCTGGGCGTCCACGGCGACGCCTACGGGCTTGAGGAAGGCCGCGGTGGCCGCGCCACCATCGCCAAGGCCGGCAGTGCCGCCCGCCACGGTGATGATGTTGCCGGTGGAATTGACGACCTCGCGGATGCGGTTGTTTCCGCCGTCGGCGATGAAGAGGTCCCCCGCGGCATCCACGGCGACGCCGGTAGGATTATTGAAGGAGGCCGCGGTGGCCGCGCCCCCATCGCCGCTGAAGCCCTGGATACCGCTGCCGGCCACGGTAGTGATGTTGCCGGTCGCCACGTTGACCTCGCGAATCCGGCCGGCGGCGTCGGCGATAAAGAGGTCCCCCGCGGCGTCCACGACGATGCCTTGGGGAGAGTTGAGGGTCGCAGCGGTGGCCGCGCCAACATCGCCGTTGTCGCCATTGTAACTACTACCACCACCGGCCACGGTGATGATGTCGCCGGTGGACTTCACGACCTCGCGGATTCGCTGGTCGCCCTGGTCGGCGATGAACAGGTCCCCCGCGGCATCCAGGGCGACTCCGGCGGGATTGCTGAGGGAGGCGGCGGTGGCCCGGCCACCGTCCCCTAGGCTGTCAGTACCAGCGTCATCGCCGCCACCCGCGACGGTGATGATGTCGCCGGTGGACTTGACGACCTCGCGGATTACGTTGTTTCCTGTATCGGCGATGAAAATATCCCCCGCAACATCCACGGCGATGCCTTGGGGCCAATTGAGCGAGGCCGCGGTGGCCGGGCCGCCATCGCCGCTGTAACCGCCATTGCCGCGATTGGCGCCACCCGCCACGGTGGTGATGTCGCCGGTGGACTTCACAACCTCGCGGACCTCGTTGTTTCCGCAGTCGACGATGAAGATATCCCCCTGGGCATCCACGGCCACGCCCGTGGGATAGCTAAGGGAGGCCGTAGTGGCCGCGCCGCCGTCGCCCTGGCCGTCGCTGCCGGAGTTATTGCCGCCACCGGCTACGGTGATGATGTCACCGCTGGACTTGACGACCTCGCGGACCAGCCCATCTTGGGAGTCGGCGATGTAGATATCCCCCGCGGTATCCACGGCAACGCCTTGGGGAGAAAAGAGCGAGGCCGCGGTGGCCGGGCCCCCGTCGCCATCCGAGCCCCCGCCCGCGACGGTGGTGATCAGCGAATTGGGGCCGGCGGGGGACGTGCTAACGGCGTAATTGTTATCGCCACTGTAGCTGGCGGTGACCACATTCAGGCCCGACGGCAGCGTTGAGAGCTGGAGCGTGGCCACGCCGGAACTGTTGAGCGTTACGGGGGAGCCGAGCGCGGTGGTCCCGTTCATGAAAGTGACCGTGCCGGTGGGTGTGCCCGCGGTGGAGCTGACCGTGGCCGTGAAGGTCACCGGTTGCCCCACGACCAAGGTGGCCGTGCTAGCGACAATCGCGGTTGTGGTCGGAGTGATGCCGGTCGTGACGATGTTGAACGTCGTCCAGTCCGAGGCGGCCGAGTAGTCGGCGCTGCCGGCGAAGGAGGCCACCACCAAATAGCTGCCCAGAGCGGTCGGGGCCGTGGCGTGAAGATCGATGGGACTGCCGCCAGCGGCGTTGAGTTGCTGGTAATCCAATGTCACGGGCACGCCTTGCAGCGTGCTGCCGGGCGTGTTGTCCACACCGGCGACCACGCCGGCCACCGTGGCACTGGCAGCGAAAGGCTGGCCGTTGTAGGTGCCCCCGGCGTCGGTGACCGAGAGCGTTGGCGTGTCGCGGTTGACCGCAGCCAACACGCCGGCATCGACCTCGCGGATGCGATCGTCGCCGTCGTCGACGATGAAGATGTCCCCCGCGGCATCCACCGCGACGTCCGAGGGACCGGCGAACGTGGCCGCACTTGCCTGCCCCCCATCGCCGCCATTGTTCTGACTACTGCTGACCGGGCCAGGGAAGACGTTGCCCGCGACGTTGACGATGTCGCCGGTGGTGTAGACGACCTCGCGAATCCGGCTGTTCCCGCTGTCGGCGATGAAGATGTCGCCCGCGGCATCCACGGCGACGCCTTGGGGATTGTTGAGGGAGGCCGCCGTGGCCGGACCGCCATCGCCCCAGCCGTCGGTGCCGCCATTGTAGCCGCCGCCCGCTACGGTGACGATGTTACCGGTGGCCTGGACCACTTCGCGAATTCGATCGTTGTTCGAGTCGGCAATGAAAACGTCTCCCGCGGCATCCACGGCGACGCCTTGGGGATTGTTGAGAGAGGCCGCGGTGGCCAAGCCTCCGTCGCCGCTGTAGCCGCCGGTACCATTGCCGGCGATTGTAATAATTTCACCGCTGCCATGGATAACCTCGCGGATGCGGTTGTTTCCACTGTCGGCGATGAAGAGATCCCCCGCGGCATCCACCGCGACGCTCGTGGGATAGTTGAGAGCTGCCGCGGTGGCCGGGCCACCATCGCCGCCATCGCCGCCGTAGCCGCCATCGGCGCCACTACCGTTGCCCGCAACGGTGATGATGTTGCCGCTGGACTTGACGACTTCGCGGATAACACAGTTAAACGAGTCAGCGATGAAAATGTCGCCCACGGCATCCACCGCGACCCCGGTGGGATCGTAGAGCGAGGCGGCGGTAGCCGGACCGCCATCGCCGCGGTAGCCGAGGATTCCGTCACCGGCGACGGTGATGATGTCGCCGGTGGCCTTGACGACCTCTTGAATCCGCTGGTTGCACTGGTCGGCGATGAAGATGTCGCCCGCGGCATCCACGGCGACGCCTGCGGGGTTGAGGCAGGCCGTGGTGGCCGAGTCGCCGTCGCCAAGTCCGCCCGCGCCGCCCGCAACGGTGATGATGTCACCCGTCGCCTTGGCGACCTCGCGGATGCGGTTGTTTCTGGTGTCGGCGATGATAAGGTTCCCCGCGGCGTCCGTGGCAACGCCTTGGGGAAAGCCGAGCCAGGCTGCGGAGGCCGGGTGCCCATCGCCAAGTTGGCCGAAAACAGCCCCGCCGGCCACGGTGGTGATGGTGCCAGTGGAGGCGGCGACCTCGCGGATTCGCTGGTCGTCGGAGTCGGCGATGAAAATATCGCCCGTGGAATCTACGGCAACGCCGGAGGGAGATTGGAGAGAGGCCATCGTGGCCGAGCCGCCATCGCCTACTCCGTCGGTGCCGAAGTTGCTTCCGCCACCCGCGACGGTGACGATATTGCCGGTGGTCTTGACGACCTCGCGGATCCGCTGGTTGTTCGAGTCGGCGATGAAGATGTCGCCCGCGGCATCCAAGGCCACCCCCGTGGGATCGTTGAGAGAGGCTGTGGTGGCCGGGCCGCCGTCGCCCAGACTGTCGGTGCCCGCGCTCGTGCCGCCACCGGCCACGGTGCTGATGATACCCGTCGCCTTGACGACCTCGCGGATTCGCTGGTCGTTGGAGTCAGCGATGAAGATGTCGCCCGCGGCATCCACGGCGACGCCTTGGGGATTGGAGAGGGAAGAGGCGGTGGCCGGGCCGCCATCGCCGCTGTAGCCATAACCGCCGTTGCCGGCCACGGTGATGATGTCGCCAGTGGCCTTGATGACCTCGCGGATCCGCTGGTTGTTCGAGTCGGCAATGAAGATGTCGCCCGCGGCATCCAAGGTGACCCCGGTGGGATAGTTGAGGGAGGCCGCGGTGGCCGGACCGCCATCGCCCAGGCCGTCCGTGCCCGAGCTGGAGCCGCCACCCGCGACAGTGATGATGTTGCCGGTGGCCTCGACCTCGCGGATCCGATTGTTTTGCGTGTCGGCGATGAAGATGTCGCCCGTGGCATCCACGGCGACGCCCTCGGGAGAGTGGAGGGCGGCCGCGGTGGCCGGGCCGCCGTCGCCGATAGTACCCCCGCCCGCGACGGTGGTGATGAGCGAATTGGGTCCGGCGGGGGAGGCGCTGGCTACGTAATTACTGTTGCCGTTGTAGTCGGCGGTCAGTGCGTTCAAGCCGGCCGGCAAGGTCGAGAGCGGCAGTGTGGCCACGCCGGAATTACTGAGCGTCACGGGGGAGGCCAGCGGGCTGGTCCCATCGAGGAACGTCACCGTGCCGCCGCTGGGAGTACCGGTGTTGGGCGGCGCCACGATCACGGTGGCTGTGAGCGTCAGCGGCTGGCCATAGATTGACGTGTTGGCTGAGGCGCTGAGCGTGGTCAGGGTTGGCACCGCCGTAAGGAGCTGGCGCTCTTCCAGCGATTCGACGGACAGAATGCGGTGGGCATTGAGCTTCCGCTTGGCTACACCGGCGCGACGCGAAAACGGGTGCAACAGTGATCGCAACACGACTGGAACCTCCTGTTCGCCGTGATTGACGTTCGAGGGGCGGTACGCCGGCGCGCGCGAACGCGGGCGGTGCACTGCCGTCCGATCCGTGGACTTGGGCCGGGATTATTACACCCTTCTACAGTGTGGTCAATATCGATATTTAAGACGTAAATGCCTCATGTTTGGGGTGGCAATTTTTTCCGCGAAGGGGGCTACTTTTTAGAGATATCCTGCGTACCGCAAGGCGGAAGAAGTAGGAAGCGGTTCGCCGGCAACGACATTCGCCTTTTCGCCAGCGATCGATGGCCTGCGAGGTGGTGCCGGAAGGGACCGCTGCGACCGGCTTTCCGAGGGGTACCCCCGTTGTCTGGTGCAGGACTACCCGTACAATTCCCCGGATGTCTTTTCGGCGTTCCGTGCGATTCCGCGTGCGCGGAAGGAATGCCACAGTGCTAAATCGTCGTTTCCTCTGCAACGGTCCCGCATTTACGAGGAGGTTCGTTATGCGACTTGCAATTGCCTTTGCCGCGATGATGGTCCTGGCGGCCACGGGTTCTCAAGGCCAAACCCCGAGCGCCAGTGGAAAAAGCGGGCCTACCGACGACGCGGTCCTCAATGTCCTTGGCGACCGCTTAGTGAGAGTGTTCACCCAGTTCGGCGTGCCGGAAAATGTGTACCCCGTACGTCAAGATGATAACCCGGACGACGATACCGTGGTCTTTCATTACGCATCCGACTCCTACGGCTTCGCAATCCACAACAAGACGGTCACCATTTGCTTTTTCTGGGGAGCATGGACTGGAACCGTCAAAGGAATCAAGGTCGGCGACAGCCGCGACGCGGTGGTAAAAGTCCTGGGCAACCCATCAGTCACGTTGAAGGATGGCAACGGCGTCATCACCAGCTACGGTTGGGACCTGAAAGACCTCGACGCCAAGTTGTACGCCGACTTCGACGCAAATGGCATCGTGAATCGCGTGGACGCCGAACTGAACTAGGGTGCCCCGCGCGACACGCCACGCCGCATCAATCAAGCTGCCAGGAACCGCGGATCGGCCGGGAAAGCATGGCGTTGGCCTGCTCGTCGCCGAGGAAATGCTCCTTGACCGGGTCCCATTGGAGCTTGCGATTCAACAGCATGGCGATGTTGCCCAGGTGGCAGATACTCGTCATGCGGTGGGCGATTTCCACGGGCTCGATGGGATCTTTCCGCGACTTGACGCTCAGCAGGAAGTCTCGCACGTGGTCGGGAATGTAGAACTTCGACTTGTCTTCCTTGCGGCGGGGATTGCTGACCGGCAGGTGGATCTCGTGGGCCGCGATCGGCGAGTCCTTGATCGAGGCTGGCTCGGTCGTGATCCCGCGGTAACCATAGTTGAGCGCCCCCTCGGTTCCTTCGAAGCGGACGCCGAATAGTTTCGGATCGCGGGTGTCGCAGCGCAACTCCACGCCGTTGGCATACCGGGCGTGGAAATTCACCTTCGTGGCCGTGCTAAACAGACTTCCCTCGGGCGGAAACTCCGCGCCGAGGCCTTCAAATTCCACCGGCGTGGTGTCGTCGGTGCCCAGTCCCCACTGGATCATGTTGAAGGCGTGGGTGCCGAAGTTGGTCACCTGCCCGCCCGAGTAGTCGAGAATGAAGCGGAAACGATACAGGCAACGATCGATGTGATAAGGGGCCGCGGGGGCCGGACCAAGCCACCGCTCGTAGTCGAACCCGTCCGGCACGGGCATGGGCTTCCAGCCGGGCCCCGGATCCTTGGCGTTATTGGGGGGCAGGAAGGCCAGCACCCGCTTGACCTGGCCGAGTCGTCCGTTTCGCACCAGCTCGGCCGCGCGGCGGCACGAGGGACTGGAGCGCCAATGGCTGCCCATCTGCAAGATCCGCTGATAATGACGGACGGCCTTGACCATGGCCTGACCTTGGCCGACGGTCAGCGACAACGGCTTTTCGCAATAAACGTCTTTCCCGGCCTTGGCGGCCATCACGGTGATGATGGCATGCCAATGGTCCGGCACGATGATTGCCACGGCGTCGATGTCTTTGCGGTCGATGATCTTGCGAAAATCGTTATAGGCATCACAGCCTTTGTATTGCCCGGAGGGCCTCTTCGAAGCGTAGTAGGCGTTGACTTTTTCCTGGCCCGGCTTGCGTCCGAGGTATTGCTGGGGATCCCTGTAGCCATAGCTGGCAGTATTCACGTCGCAGACTGCCACGACCTGGGCGTCGTCGTTCTCCAAAAAGGCGGGCACGTCGAGTGTGCTCTGATTGCCCATGCCAATGATGCCCACGTTCACACGGTTGCTGGGCGAATGGACCCCCAGCACCGAAGAGGGAACCAGGTACGGTGCGGCCACCACGGCCGAAGCGGCGGCAGCCGTCGTCTTGAGGAAGCGGCGGCGCGAGCAGCGGATACTGTCTGGACTATCGGAGACGATACGTTTCATGGTCACCCCCCCTGGAGTGGAAGCGGTCGGAAACCGTGCCAAATGGATGTTGGAATGCCGGACTCTCGAACTTAAACCGGCCCCGCGGCCGAGTCAAGAAGGGACAGGGGAGAACAACAACCGCTTCCTGGAACGGAATTGATAAATTCTGTTCGATGGAACAGGGGCGAGCGCCCGGCCGCGGCACCGGCGGGGCAGGCGGAACAACAGGCCGCTTCGCCGAATGAGTGATCGATGGGGCCCCGTCCCGGCCACTCTACTCGTACTTCAGCGCCAACAGCAGGTTGAGCCGTGCGGCACGCTCGGAGGGGATCCATGCCGCGACAAGGATTATGACCATCGCGGCCATCGCGCTCATAGCGACCAATCCCATGTGCAAGGAAAAGTCGACCGCCTGGCCCAGCACCGCTTTGGAACAAAGACTGGTCACATACGCCCCGACCATGCCCCCGATGCTGCCCGTGACCAATCCGATGGCGCCGATGATCGTGGCCTGGGCGAGGATCGTTTTGCGCACCTGAGCGCGAGTCATGGCGACCACTCGCAACATGGCCAATTCCCGGGTTTGCTCCAGAACGTTCATCGTCAGGGTATTGGCAATGCCGAATGCGGCGACTACGAATCCCAGCCCCAGCAGACCCCAGAGGCTGCCGATGATGCCGTTGGCGATCGCGTCGGTCCTCACGCGCAACTCTGAAAACGACTGCAGGTGGAGATCGTTCTTATCGCAGAGGGTTTTGAGCCGGGCCCGCACGTCGTCCAGCGCGTGGATGTCGGCCTTGAGGACGAACACGTTGACTCCTTCGACGCCCAGCAGCCGTTTGCCGGCCGAACGCTCCATGTGCACCAGCAAGCCCCCTTGGAGATACTCCGTGGTGATGCCGGCCACGCGGAAACGCTTGGTTCCTTCGCTGGTGTCCATGGTGACCTCTTGTCCCAGCGCGGTGCCGGTGCGGTTGGCCAGCACCGAGCCGATGGCGACTTCGCCGTCGAGCATCCGCCGGCGGACGTCGGCGGGCCGGCCTTCCTGCAAGTGCAGCGGCAAGTGCGTCTGCCGCGCGTATTCGCGGACCACCACTTTCACCGGCACGTCGTTCACCCGGGCGTCGATCATGCGGATCGCATCGACGTTTTCCACTCCCGGAACCGCCCGCAACTCGGTGCCCAGCGACTCCGGCAGCACAATGGCGTGCGCGGAGGAGAGATCGCCGCTGGGGTCGCGGATGGTGAAATCGCCCTGGAAGGTGTCGTTCAACCAACCGCGGAGATCGTCGACGCTGTTGATGAGCGTAGTTCCCAGGGCGATTCCGCTACTGATGGCGATATACAGAACGCCGATGGTCAAGGTGGTTCGCGTGCGGCGGCGGAGCACTTGCCGCTGAGCCAGTCGCCCTTCCAGGCCCAGCAGCGGCCGCAGCAGCAACGCGGCGAAGCGGGTCAGCGGTCCGAGGACGGCGGGGACCAACATCACAAACGCGGCCGTGAACACGGTACCCGCCCAGGTCGTCCAGGAGACCGGCAGCCAGCCGGTAACGCAGGCCGCGAGAATCGAGCCGGTGACGATGAATGTGGCGACGCCAAACAGCGCGAACGACAACGGCACTCGCGCGCCTTCCTTGGCAATGGCGGGCCGAATGCCTTCCATGGCCGAGATCCGGCCGGCCAGGTAGGCAGGAATCAGCATTGCCAGCAATGACATACCGGGCCCCACCAGCGCGGCCAACAGGAATGGCCAGATCGTGATCTGCATGGTGGGCATGGTGGACGTATAACTCTTGGATACCACGCTGGTCAGCAGGATCGCACCGCCGACGCCGAGGACCGAGCCCACCACGGTCCCCACGATTCCCATGAACAGGCCTTCCCGCAGCAGCAGCCAAATCACTTGCGCCCGCACGGTGCCGATCGCCCGCAGGACCGCCAACTGCCGGCGGCGCTCGCTCACGTTCATGAGAAAGGTGTTGAAGATCATGATCACGGCCAGCGACAGGATCAGGGCATAGGCGAACTTCAAGCCTTGCTCGGCCTGTTGGATCGTTTGCTGGGCCATCGCCGTCCGCACGGCGGGAACCTGCGCCGCCAGTCCCTTCGGCAGCCGCCCCACGAGCAGCTTCTGCACTGTCTTTTCGTCGGCTGCGGGCCGCAACACGATACTGATGTTGTTGACGCAGTGGGGCGAGTTTTGCAGCCGTTGCGCCATCGCAAGAGTCAGAAAGATCATCCCAACCTGGTTGGCGCCGAGCCCGCTCTGCGGCGACACCAGGCCGACGATCGTGAGCGAACGCCTCTTGAGTGAGGGGGTGAGGACGCGAATTTCCTCACCCACCTTGAGGCCCAGATGGGCGGCGAAGCCCTTCTCCAGCAGGACCCCGTCGTCGCCGATGAAGTAGGACCCTTCCACGACGTTGTATTCGCGCACCGCCTTGTCCCGCAACGGGTCGATCCCCAGCAGCATTGTGAGGATCTTGGTCTTCTCGTGGTAGTAGACGTTGGTAAACCAGAAGAACGATGGCGCGGCAGCCTCGACGCCGGGCGTTTTTTCCAGCATCGGCACCACGTCGTCGGCGTAGACCCCGCCTCCGGCGGCGACGACTTCCAACGCGGCCCGGCCGGCCACGCTCTGGTAGATCTGTTGATAGGCCTGGTGCGTGGTGGCCGTGGAAATGCTCACGGCCACTACCGCGGCCACGCCGATCACGATGCTCAGCAGGGTCAAGATCGCGCGGCCCGGCCGATGCTTCATCTCTTTGAAGGTGAACTTCCAGAGAACCATTACGGCTTTCTCTTGAACAGGCAACTGCGCGAGGAAGTCGTCGACACGGATCCTTGCCGGCCATCGCTCTCGACGATGCCGTCGCGGAGCCGGATCAGGCGATCGGCACGGTCGGCGACCCCCTGGTCGTGCGTCACCATCACGATCGTCTGCCGCTCTACGTCGACCAGCCGTCGGAGCAAGGTGGTGACCTGCTGACCGTTGATGCTGTCCAGATTTCCCGTCGGTTCGTCGGCCAGCAACAGAGCCGGCTGAACCACCAAGGCCCGGGCGATGGCCACGCGTTGCTGCTCGCCGCCGGAAAGATTGCTGGGAATGTGAGTCCGACGATGGGCCATACCCACCAGTTCCAGCGTTTCCAGGGCGCGGCGGCGCGCCGCCGCTGTTGGCACGCCGCTGAGTTCCAACGGCAACATGACGTTTTCCTCTGCCGTAAACGCCGGCAGGAGATTAAACGACTGGAAGATGAAGCCCATTCGCGTGCGGCGGAGGATCGTACGGCGGTCGTCGTCGAGCGTGGCTAGATCGCGGCCTTCCAAGAGCACCTGGCCACTGGAAGGAGTCTCCACGCCCCCAAGAATGTGAAGCAACGTGCTTTTTCCGGAGCCGGAGGGCCCCATAATAGCGAGAAACTCCCCCTTCCTCGCCCTGATGTCCACGCCGCGGAGCGCGGGGACGATTAAGTCGTCACTGCCGTACTCCTTCCGCAAATTGCGGGTCTCCAGCACGTCGACGGCCGCCTCCGGCGCCTCATCCACGCAGAGAGACGCACCGCTGTCGTCTGCTTCGCCGACGATTTTTTCTAGTTCATTGGACAAGATGACAGATAAACCCGCGCCGCTCGGCGCTTTGAAGAGGACTGCTGAATCCCCACCTTTGGTGGATCTTGGGGACACTGAGGGGCTCTTCGACCGTTGTTTGATCTTAATCATGGAGCGCGATCCTGGCAAGCACCTAAAGCTATCAGTGGGGTCAACATTAGGGGCATGGAGGCGGATGGTAAACTTTGCGGGCAGTGCCGCGTCACGCGAGCGCTGCCAATGCCGTAGTACATACACTTATCGGAGTTATCGATCGTGTACGCTCAGGACATTCCGTACGGGTTGTAGCACCACGCGCAATGCGGAGGATTGGCGAAACTTTGCGGGCCCGCCCCCGTAGCAGAACGAAATTCAACTATCCCAGCTCGCAAACGGAATGAATCCGTTTTGCATCGCCGTTATCATGTGTCCAGCGTGTACCCTGGGCAATACGTGGGCTTGATGAGCGATTCCAAGCCCTTCACGTTCTTCGATCGTATCGTGGCAGCGTCCCACTCCACCTTTTGGCCTGCCCAGATCGCCAGGTTCCCCAAGAGCACGGTTTCCGTGAGCGGCCCGGCGTAATTGGGAAAATTGGACATCGCCGGCTCGCCTCCCTTGATCGCCCGGACCCATTCTTCGACGTGGCCGGGCGACTCCGGGAACTTGACATCCAGCGGATGGGCCCCGCCAGAGAGCGACCCGTTGAGCATCCTTCCCTTGTCGCCGATGACCAGAGAGCCTCCCGCGCCGGGGGGCACTCCGCCACACAGTTCCACGGAAGGCGTTTTTCCGCCATCGTACCAAACCAACTTCAGTGCCGGCCGCAGCTTGGTGGCCGCGAATTGGAACGTGACGATCGACCACGCCGGCAAACTGTCCTTATTCGTACCGGAAGTCTCGGCTACCACCGAAATCGGGTTTCGCAGGTCGAGCCCCATGAACGGCATATTGACGATATGACACCCCATGTCGCCCAGTGCGCCGGTGCCGAAATCCCACCATCCGCGCCACTTGAAGGGATGATAACCGCGCAGATTTTTGAGGGCTTTCTTATCCATCCCTTTGTTGGGCAAATCCTCGGCATATGGCCGCGGCGGCGCTACGCCCAGCCAAAGGTCCCACTTGAGATGCTGCGGACACGGCCTCGGCGCGGGACGGGTAATGCCTTGCGGCCAGATGGGACGATTGGTCCACAGGTGGATCTCCCGCACGGTGCCCACGACGCCCGCCCGCAGCAATGCCGCCTGCCGCCGCAGACCGCTCTCCGCGGTGCCCTGGTTGCCCATCTGCGTGGCAACCTTCATTTCGCGGGCGACCTGCCCCATCAAGCGGGCCTCGTAGATGGTACGGGTAAGCGGCTTCTGGCAGAAACAGTGCTTGCCTAATCGCATCGCCATGAGTGCCGCGGGGGCGTGCATATGGTCGGGGGTACTCACCGTCACCGCGTCGATACTCTTGTGCAAGGCATCCAGCATCTTGCGGAAGTCGGTGAATTTTTCGGCCCGCGGATACAACTTGGCCGCACCGTCGAGCCGCTTTTCGTCGACGTCGCAGATGGCCACCATCTGACCGAGCTTGGCCGCATTGGCCGCATCACTGCCGCCCTTGCCGCCGATGCCGATGCTGGCCATGGCAATCCGCTCGTTGGGTGACTTGCTCTGGGCGGCTTGAACTCCGCCGGCGAGCCAGTAACCGATCCCGACCGACGCGGAGGTTTGCAGGAATTGTCGACGATCGTTTCGAAGGGACATTGGCAAGACTCCCTGATTTTGGGGAAGGACTGCGGGTGGGAGTCCTCATGTTAACGGGAATCGGCGCGGTTGTGCAACATGGGGCCGCCGCCGGGCGCGGCGACAATTCTGAGCGAGCCCGTGACGCATGTCACTGCTCAATGCGGCGACGAACCGCGTCCGCCGCACGACAACAGAGATCCCTTGCTACGCTCGGGATGATGGCTCTGCTTCCGGCCTTCACCCGCAGAACTGGCCTTGCTGCGACAGGTTTTCCGCCGCCCGCTTACTTTACTCGGCCCCTTCGTTCTCCAGTTCGCCGGCGCAACGCACACAGTGTGAGGCATAGGGGATGGCCCGCAGCCGATGGGGATCGATTTCGTCGCCGCAACGTTGGCAGACGCCATAACTCCCCTTCTCCATCCGTTCCAACGCTTGCTCCACCTGCTCCAGGATTTCGGCCTCGTTTTCCGCCGCCGCGAGGTTCCCATCGAGCGTTACGGCATGATCGGCCGGGTGCGTGGAAACACTCGAAACCTCGCCCGGCGGCTGGATGTCCTCGCGAATTGCCTCTTCGATGTTGGGCACCACCCGCATCAATCGCGATCGCATCTCCAGCAGCCGATTCTTGTAAATCTCGCGGTTCGCGTTCTTCATGGTGCGTTTTCCTTGGGCTGGGAATCTGCCGGTCGCGGCGAGCGTGCCACACCGACCGTCCCATTTATTATAGTCACGCCGGCACACGCCGGGCGGGCAATGCCACGATGAATTCGTGTTGCAAACGGCGTGCCGGCGCAGCCCCCCCAGCGGAAACCGCCCACCATCCGCTGCTGCCTGCCCACTGCCGAGTTTCCCCGGCTACGGCGGCGGCTCGCGGACCGCCAACACGGGAATGTGAACGGCGTGGCGCACCGTGGCCGTGGTCTCGCCAAACACCCGGTCGCCCACCACCCCGTGACCATGACTGCCCAGCACCAACAAGTCAATGTGCTCGTCGGCGATCGCGCGGCTGAGCTCCTGAGCCGGGTTACCGAACCGCAGGATCGGGCGGACCTTCAGGCCGGCCTTGCGCAACTGCTGCGTCAGTTGTTCCAGGTAAGCCTGGTCGCTGCGGCGCTCTTCATCCGCCGCATAAGCGCCGTGGAATTGGCCCCCTACGCCTTCCACCACGTGGATCAGTACCAACTCGGCATTGTGGCCGCGGGCCAGGCCGGCTGCATGGCGGAGCGTGATCGCGTCCTGCAAACTGTTGTCCACGGCCACACCGATACGGCGATAGAGCGGCTCGATCAAGCCGGCTGCCACGGCCGCGGCGATGTTGGCCACCCCCGGCTCGGCCGGCGCCAATTCTCGCCCGGCCACCCAAGGGGCGATCATCAGCCACACCAGCAACAACGACAGCGCCAGAGTGATGGGTAGGACCGTGGCTTCGATCCAAATCGCATAGGGGCCGGCCGATACGATCCAATCGGCGATCTGCACCCATACCAACCGCCCGTTGAGCCCGATGATTATCGCCACCGTAATCCAACCCAAGAGGCGAACCCAAAGCGGATTGACGAACTCGCCCATCCGCCGCTTTTCGCCGGTGAACTGGAGCAGGGGAACGACCGCAAACGGCAACTGCAGGCTCAACACCACCTGGCTCAGCACCAAAAGCGCCATCATCGACTTCTCGCCGGCCAGCCAGATCGCCAACAGCGCCGGGGCGATGGCCAGCAAACGCGTCGCCAAGCGGCGGACGGAAGGGCGCATGCGGAACTTCACGAAACCTTCCATCACCACCTGTCCGGCCAGGGTGCCGGTGACCGTCGAGCTTTGCCCCGAGGCCAGCAGCGCCACCGCAAAGGCCCCGCCGGCCAGCGGGCCCAGCAAGCTCTTCAGCAGCACGTGGGCGTCTTGCAACTGGATCTCGCCCAGGTTCTTCCACGATTCCGGGTGTTGAAAGAAAGTGGCGCCGGCCATCACCAAGATCGCGGCGTTGATAAAGAAAGCGATATTCAGGGCCACCAGCGAATCGATCAGATTGTAACGGCAAGCCTGGCGGACACCTTCGCGGTGTTGCGCGACTTGCCGCGTCTGTACCAGCGCCGAGTGCAGGTAGAGGTTGTGGGGCATGACCGTGGCGCCGAGGATGCCGATGGCCACGTAGAGCGCCGTGTCACTGCTGAACAAGTAGGGGGCAGTGGATCGCAACGGCGGGATGAACCCACGCAGAACTTGCCCCCATTGCGGCTGCGAAATGATGATTTCCAGGAGATAACACAATCCGATGGTCGCCACCAGCATCACGATCGCCCCTTCCATTTTCCGCATCCCCAAGCGTTGGATGGCCAGGAACAGGAAGGTATCGAATGCCGTGACGATCAACCCATAGATTGGCGGCAGACCGAATAATAATTGCAGGCCCACGACGGTGCCGATCACTTCGGCCAGATCGCAAGCGGTGATGGCAATCTCGCAGAGCACCCAGAGGATGCTGGAGACGTGCCGCGAATAGGTATCCCGACAGGCCTGGGCCAGGTCCCGGCCGGTGACGATCCCCAGCCGAGCCGAGAGCGTCTGCAACAGCACGGCCATCAGGTTCGACATGAAGAGGACCCAGATCAGCTCGTAATTGAAACGAGCGCCCCCCTCAATATCGGTGGCCCAGTTACCGGGGTCCATGTAGCCTACGCTAATCAAGTACGCCGGCCCCATGAAGGCAAACAGCCGTCGGAAGAGCCCCGGATACGAAATCGAAATCGTGGAGTGGACTTCTTCCAACGATTGCGGTAACTCGACGGCGACGGTTCCACCGTTGTGGCCCCGTGGCGGATTGCCCGCCGGGCCGCCCTCCGCGGGCATGGGTTTCCCTGCTGCTCGCTTTTCAGGATCTGCCATTTACTTGACTGAGTGCCCGTCTCGTTCGACCGATCCGGCAACCGCCGTATTCCCCCCGACGCTCACCGATTTCCCATCCGCAGGGTTGGTTGCAGTCGCCGGGCGGCCGATCAGGTTCTGGAAGGCTGCCGCATCGATCGATTCGCGTTTGAGTAACTCTTCCGCTACAAGATCCAGTTGATCGCGGTGTTCTGTCAAGATCTCTTTGGTTTGGCGGTAGCACTCGTCCAGCAGTTTCTTCACCTCTCCGTCCACATCGCGAAGGGTTGCTTCGCTGCAATCCTGGTGGTTGGGCGATGCGGGAAACGCGGAGAGAAAGTCCGCCTGCCGGTTGGCACAATGCAGCAGACCCACCGACGCACTCATTCCGAACATGCACACCATCTGCCGCGCCAGAGCCGTGGCGCGTTCCAAATCGTTTTCCGCGCCCGTGCTGACTTCCCCATATACTACCTCTTCCGAGGCGCGGCCGCCGAGCAATCCTTTGATCCGATCGACCAACTCCGAACGGGTCATGAGGAATTGTTCGGCGATCGGCAACTGCAACGTATAGCCCAGCGCCGCCCGGCCGCGCGGGATCACGCTGATCTTGTGCACCGGGTCGGCATGTTCGCTGTACGCCGCCACCAGGGCATGCCCCACCTCGTGGAAGGCCACGCGGCGCTTCTCCGCCGCGCCCAACCGACGGCTGGTCCGCTCCGGCCCGGCCACCAATTTTTCCACGGCCGCTTCCAGGTCCTCTTGGGTAATCTCTTTCGCTCCGTAGCGGGCTGCCAGCAGGGCCGCCTCATTCAGGGCGTTGGCCAGATCGGCACCCGAAAAGCCCGCCGTCGCCTGGGCGATCGCCCGCAGACTGACGCCTGCTGCCAAGGGCTTGCCGCGGGCGTGGACCTTGAGGATCGCTTCGCGGCCATCGATATCGGGCGCGTCGACCACCACTTGCCGGTCAAAACGCCCCGGCCGCAATAGGGCCCGATCGAGCACGTCGGGCCGGTTGGTGGCCGCGAGGATGATCACTCCGACGTTGGCCGCGAAGCCGTCCATCTCGACCAGCAACTGGTTGAGCGTTTGTTCCCGTTCGTCGTTGACCGGAGAAAGATGTACGCCGCGCTGGCGGCCGATGGCGTCTAGCTCGTCGATGAAGATGATGCACGGCGCCTGCCGTTTGGCCTGTTCGAACAGGTCCCGCACCCGCGCCGCCCCCACGCCCACAAACATCTCCACGAAATCGCTGCCGCTGATCGAGAAGAAGGGCACGTGGGCCTCGCCGGCCACGGCGCGGGCCATCAAGGTCTTGCCGGTGCCGGGCGGGCCGACCAGCAAGATCCCCTTGGGAATCTTGGCCCCCAGGGCTTCGTAACGCTGCGGATGCTTGAGAAAATCGACCACTTCCTGCAGTTCGTATTTTGCCTCGTCGCAGCCCGCCACGTCGGCAAATGTGACGCCGGTGTCTTCATCGGCGACCAGCCGGGCCTTGCTCTTGCCGATGCTCATCACGGCCTGGCCGGCCGAAGCCATTCGCCGCGACAGGAACAGCCATATCGCGCCGAAGATGGCGATCGGCAACACCCACAGCGCCAGGAAATTCGACAACACGCCCGGCCGCGCACCGCGATAGTCAACATGGTGCGCATCCAACTCTTCGATCAATTTCGGGTCGTCCACGCGGACCGTGCGGAACTCGATCCCATCCGGGCTTGAACCAGGACCGGCGGGGCTTGCGGCGGGCGGGTTTTCGCCCGCTTTCGTGGTTGGCCCTTTCTCGGCACCCGTCGCCGGAGCATGATTGGTGGGAGCGGCGGGAGCTTTTGCCTCGACGGGGGCCTTTGCGTCCGGCGGCGTCAGCGGGGTTTTGGAACCCACCGGCGGCTCCGCAGTTGTCGGCACGGGCAGTTTCGCCACGGACGATTGTTCGGCCTGCTTTCGGTCCACCGTCGGCTGTTGGGCCTGCGTGCCGGACGGAGTGGCCTGCGACGGACCTGCCGCAGTTACCTTGACCGGTTGCTTGGACACGATTTGACCGACGATGTCGGTCTCCCGAATTTCGCAACTCACCACTTCGCCGCGGTTGACGTCCTGTTTGAACTCGCTGTAGTTGATGGTCTTGATGCTCATCCCCGTAAAGACGTCTTGCCACAGCCAGAGCAATAGGAGCAGCAGCGGAAGGTACACCAGCATCGCCCGCCATTCCGGCGGCACCTGCTTGGGCAGTTTCCGTCGATTAGCCGATCGGTCGGTCTCTTTGTCAGGGGTGGGATTGTCCAGCGGGTTGAGCGGCGGCATGATATTCTCCAGGGACTCCCTTATTATAGGCAGACAAGGAGAGGGGGGGAGGGACCGCGGGGAATGAGAGAAGGAGCGGGATCGCAGGCGTGGAACTGCAGTGATGGTGGCCGAGTCGGTGGCCAGCCCTACAAGGACCCGCCCCACTCGGCCAACTTCGGACTTGGCCTGGCTGAGAAACTCAAAGCCGTCGGCATCGATTACAAGTTCTATTACCCGGGCTCCTTGGGGATCAACAAATATCCCGACCTTTTCGGGTTTCTGGCGGAGAAGCTGAAGGGCCCCGTGGTGAAGCAATGACCCGTGGACATCTCCGCAACCCCCGCAGAACCGGAGGCCCCCTCCGCAGCTAATAATTTGGCGGGCGGTTGAAATAATTCGCACCCAGCAAATTCTAACGGCTCTTTCACCGATCTTTCATTTCCAACCGCTAGTATTGGTTGTGCAATGCAAAATCGATCAGCTTCCAGGGGCAACGGAAATGGATTTGCTTCAACAAACGTCGGGCGTCGGCGCAGCCGAGAAACATCCGCTCGCCGCGGCCGCCCGGCGTCGCTTGCAGCGCTGTCCATATCGGGCGGTACGCACGGTGGAGTGTGAATACCACCAGGGCTCCCTCGTTTTGCGGGGAAAGCTGGCCAGCTACTTTTTCAAGCAACTGGCTCAGGAGAGCGTGGCCGGTGTCCACGGCGTCGACCGTGTGGTCAATGAAATCGAGGTCCTCGGCTGCCGCTGATCGGTCCGCGCGGCGCGAAGCATTCTCCGGGGGCTCGACGTCTCGCCCTCGCGGCGGTATCCTGTTCACGTGCATGAAAGGATACTCATGGTGCAAAAACGATTCACGGGCCTGCTTGCCGCCGCGGTCACCCCGCTCAGCCCCGATGGTTCAGTCAACGTGGCCCAGGTGCGCCCGCTGGTCGATCACCTGGTGCGCAACCAGGTGAACGGGTTGTTTGTCTGCGGCAGCACGGGCGAAGGCCCATTGTTGACGTCCGAGGAGCGCCGTGCGACCGCCTCGGCCTTTGTCGAAGCCGCCCAGGGACGGTTGCCGGTGATCGTCCATGTCGGGCATAGCAGTCCAGCCGAGGCGCGGAAGTTGGCCGAACATGCCCAGAATGTGGGTGCCGACGCGATTGCAGCGGTCCCCCCTTGGTACTTCAAGCCCGAGTCGATCGACCAGCTCATCGGCTGCCTGGCGGAGATTGCTGCCGGGGCGCCGCAATTGCCCTTTTATTACTACCACATTCCCAGCCGCACGGGCGTATGTCTCGACCTGCTCGACCTGCTCCAGCGGGGGCCAGAGCGGATTCCCACCCTCGCGGGCGCGAAATACACGGCCACCACGGTCGGTGAATTCCAGGCCCTGGTGGCTTATGCGGGTGGACGATTCGACCTCCTGTACGGCTGCGACGACATGCTGCTTGCCGGGCTGGCCGCCGGAGCACGAGGTGCGGTCGGTACGACCTACAATTATGCCACCCCGCTCTTTCAGCGGTTGATTGCGGCCTTTCAGGCCGGCGACATAGCCGCCGCGCGGAATTTCCAGACGCAGGCGATTTCGATGTGCCGGATTCTGCTCCCCTATGGCGGCATACCCGCCAGCAAGGCGATCATGAAGTTCCTGGGTGTGGATTGCGGGCCGGCGCGGCTGCCGCTGGTCCAACTCAGTCCGGCCGCGGAGCAAAGCCTGAAGGCTGAGTTGGAAGCGGTGGACTTTTTCGATTGGATCAAGCTGCCGTAGTTAAGCGAGAAACGCCCGCAGTCGCTCCCAGACTTCCGGCCGGTAAAGATCGTCCTTGCCGAAACCGGGCTCGGCGCCGGCCTCGACCGCCTGCTGCTGTGATTCGCGGTAATTGCTCAGCAAGATCACGGGCGTGGCTGCCAACTGGGCATCCGACTTGATCTGCCGGATCAGGTCGACGCCGTCACTATGATCGGCGTGGAGCTTGCGGTTGACCAGCACCACGGCGAATTGATCGCCCCGCAGGGCGTCGACCGCCTGTTTGTGCGAATGAACGGCGACCACCTCGGCGCGGATCTTCTCGCGGAGCAGTCTGGTCAGGGAGACGTGGTCGAAGGTGCAGTTCCCGACCGCGAGGATCTTTCGCTTCATGGCGGCGATGATACGGAGCTTTTCGGCCAATCCTTCGCTTGCGTTGCAGAAAACCACGTCCGCCGCAGCGCCGCCAACCCGGAGTGCCATTTGGCCTTCTGGCGATCGTTCAATACGCTGGCGACCTGTGTTTCCAAGAGATCGATTTCCTCCCGGAAACGCGGCTGAACTTCATCCCGAATTTTATGCAACGCTTCCTGCCGAGTCCGTACGATTTTTTGCACCTGTGCGGTTTGCTCCTCGCTCAGTCCGAGTTGCCGCTTCAGCCTGGCGGCGGTCACTGCCGGAGCCTCGTCGACGCGCTGAGAAAAATGGACCAGCAAGGCCACTAGACCCCCCCCACCGACGATCATTCCCGATACAAAGATGATCACCGCCAGGAACAACGTCAGCCAGGACCTGCGCCTGGGTGGTGCTGGACGCTCCAGGCGACCCAGTTCCGCGTTTGCGCTACTCTCCACGCTCATTGCAACACCAGGGTAAATGATTGGACGAGCCCCGAAATCGGATCCGACCACGCCAGCCAATACTCGACCGCCAAGGCCGCCACGACCGAGGCTGCTACCAACGACAGCCCGGCCGCCGCCGCCAGCACAGGGGAGTAGACCTCAAACCGCGGCTGCGGCAGCCGGATCGCCCGCAGCACTCGCCGCGAGACATCGAGCGCCGGGGCTTGTTCGTCCCTCGCCCGACGGGCCAAATGCTCGAACTGTTCGAGTCGATTCATCGCTCACCCTCCGCTTCTGCCAAGAGCTTCTTCAGCCGATTTCGAGCCCGAAAAGCTTGAACCTTGACCATGGTTTGGCTCCAGCCCGTCAGCCGGGCAATCTCCCCAACTGCGCATCCTTCGAGGTAGAACAAGGTCAGGACCAAGCGGTCCCGTGGCGCCAGTTTCGCCAGCACGGCGTGGACTGCGGCCCCCGCTTGTTGCACCTCAATCACGTCTGGAGCAGCCGGCGCCGCGGCATCCCAGGATTGGATTGGCACGTTGCCTTCCGCACGCTGCTGTTTCCGCCGTTTCCAATGGCGATATCCCACTCGGGTAGCGATTTTTTTCAGCCAATGCGTCAGCGGCGCCCGACCCCGGAAACTCTTCAAGCTGAAATACGCTTCCACAAACACGTCTTGGACCAGTTCCTCCCACTCCCCGCGATTGCGGGTGAAACGCCACATGTAGTCGGCGATCACCTGCTGGTGGCCTTGGACGAGCCGCCCAAACGCTTCGCCGTCTCCGCCGGCCGCGGCGCGGATCTCCCGCCATTGCGCCGCGTCGACCGTCGGGCCGTTGGGGCTGCTCGTCGGTTCGTCGATGGTGGTCATGCCCAGTGAACGCTACTCCGAGACAGCCGTGGCGGCCGATGGTTTGCACCGGCAAACCGCCGTATCCGCCTGCGAAAATCGGGCTTACGCCGCCGCGGAATCGCTATCGATCGCCGCTGCCTTCATTGTTTTCCATCGCATCAGGGAATTTTACTACCATCACGGCATTATCCGCATACATCTTCCGGTTGATCTCCACCAAACCACCATGTCGGGGGTGGCTGTCCTATCCTGCAACGCGACACCAAGAGCACCTGCCGTAGCAGTAGTGTCCTCGCCGGCCGCAGCGGTTACATGGGCGGCCGGCGACGGGCACTGGGCAGTTTATGCGGAGCTTCGTTCTTCAGCCCTCTCCCCAGGAGTACGGCAAATTCCGCTTCGCACCAGCCTTTTTCAGGGACACGGAATGAATTCCGTTCTACTTTGGGCGGTTGCGTCCAAACTTTGCAATATCTCCAGCCCCTCTCCCGGGCCTTGTGGCGGTTTTTACGGCAGACGAGAATCAACAGGTTGACCTGTAATAATTTTCGGCTGAATATTCTGGCCGCCTCAGCCAGCCGACCGGCAAAAAGACCTACACTAGATGGTATACCCCTGCCTCGCCCCCCCCGCTCTGGAGATAAGGACCACGGAATGAAACGATTCCTGTCGTGGATGGGTCTACCGGTTGTTTTTCTGACGCTCGCGTCGCTCGGCGCCGCGATGGTGGAAGCCGCGGTTGCGCCCCCGGCGCCAGCCGCCAAGAAAGACGCCGCCCGGCACGATATTAACGAAAAAAAAGCTGCCCAGTCAGGCGGTGTCAAGAAGGGGCCCCGTGCGTCGTCCACCGTCCGCCGTTTGCCGCCAAAGTCCGACAGTGACTCCGCGCCCGCCACGGTGAAGGTCAAGAAGCAGCGGTTCAAGATCGACGTCGCGTTGGACGGCGTCTTCGAAGCCCAGCACATGACCGAAGTGGTCCTTCGCGGTAAGGAATGGAGCGACTACGAAGTGCTCAGCGCCGTCGAACACGGCGCCACGGTTAATTCGGGCGACGTGTTGGTGACCCTGGATACCGAGAAGATCGACAAATCGATCGCCGATCTCCAGCGCGAGCAAGCGGTCGCGCGGCTGGCCTTGCAGGAGGCCGACAGCCTATTGGAATCGCTGCGGGGCACGGTCCCGCTGGACCTGGTGGCCACCGAGCGGAGCAAACGCAACGCCGACCAGGACTTGAGCTACTTCCTCAACGTCGATAAGCCGCTGGGCGAGCGGATCATCGCCTTCAACGTCAAGACATCCGAGAATTTTCTCGCTTACGCGCAGGAAGAACTGCGGCAACTGGAAAAGATGTACAAGGCCGACGACCTGGTCGAGGAAACCGAAGAGATCGTGCTGAAGCGGACCCGCGATGCGGTGGAGCGGGCCAAATTCATGGTGGAAATCATGAAGAGCGATCGCGACGCCGCACTGAAAATGCGTTTGCCCCGGGCCGAGGAAGCGGTCAAGACGGCGGCCGAGCGGCAGGCCCTGGATACGCAAAAAGCCAAGGCCACGCTGCCGCTGGCATTGCGGCGGTCGGAACTGGCCCTGGAAAAGCTGAAGATCGAGGCCGACCGCAGCGAGGAAAAGCTCAGGCGGCTCTTGTCCGATCGGTCGGCGATGATTGTCAAGGCCCCGGTAGGCGGAGTGGTGTACTACGGCCGGTGCAGCCGGGGTAAGTGGAGCGGCCTGGAGACAGTCGCCGAGAAACTCCACCGCGGCGGGCGTCTGGCCAGCGACGACGTGTTCATGACCATCGTCCAAACCCGGCCCTTGCTGGTCCGCAGCACAGTGCCCGAGAAGCAACTCCAGTACGTCGTGGCGGGCCTCAAGGGCATCGTCCGGCCCACGGGCTTTCCGAACCTGAAACTACCGGCCATCGTGCAGTCGGTGGGCCGTATTCCGCTGGGATCGAAGGACTTCGATATGCGACTGACCGTGGCCAGCGCCGAGGACGCGGCGGCCGTGGTGCCGGGCATGTCGTGCGACGTGCGGCTGATCGCCTATCAGAAGGCGGACGCCTTGGTGGTGCCCGTTTCCGCCGTCGGCAGCGACGACAATGAGCCGCAAAAAGAGTACGTTTCCCTGGTCGGCAAGGACGGCAAGACGGTTCGCCGCGAGGTCACGGCGGGCAAGCGGAGCGACAAGCAGGTGGAGATCCTCGCGGGCCTTGTGGAAGGGGACGAGATCTTGCGCGAGTGCGGCAACGATCTGACGGGCCCCAAGAGCAGCAAGGACGACAAATAGAAGACATGCGTCGGCGAAGTTCCTGGGAAGCCCTGATCCTGCTGTTGCTCACCCCGCTTGGGCTGCCGGCGAAAGATGCAGCCGAAGTGCCCAAAGCGATGGGCAATTGCCCCAAGTCGAAGCCGGTCCCGGCGCCGCCGGCCGCGGAGCTCGAGGCCTCGATCCGCCGCGGCGTCGAATTCCTCGTGAAGCGTCAGAACAAGAATGGCTCATGGGGCTCCGCCCACAACACCACGGGGATCGACATCTATGCCCCGGTGCCGGGCGCCCACGACGCCTTTCGCGCCGGAACGACCGCGCTGTGCCTGTCGGCGTTGATCGAGAGCGGCGGCGGAGAGCCAGGCGTGCCGGCGGCGATCGACCGCGGCGAGGCCTGGCTGCTCGACAATATCGGCCACCTCCGTCGCGCCACGCCCGACGCGATCTACAACAACTGGGGCCACGCCTACGCCATCGAGGCCCTGGTGCGAATGCTCCATCGCAAGCCGGACGACGCCCGCCGCGTGGCGCGGATCAAGCAGGCGATCGCTCAGCAGATCGAGATGCTGGGCCGTTATGAGTGCGTCGACGGCGGCTGGTGCTATTACGACATGGAGGCCCAAACGCAGAAGCCCAGCGGCTCGTCGCTCAGCTTTGTCACGGCCACTTGCCTGGTCGCGCTCGACGCGGCCCGCTCGGTGGGCGCGGCCGTGCCCGAGCGGCTGGTCCGCCGCGCGATGGCCTCGATTCGCCGGCAGCGAAAGCCCGACTTCACCTACTGCTACGGCGAGTACCTGAAATACGCGCCGATGCACCCGGTGAACTTGCCCGCCGGCAGCCTGGGCCGCTCGCAGGCTTGCAACCTGGCGATGCACCTCTGGGGCGACAAGTCGGTCACGGAAGGAGTGTTCCTGGGCTGGCTCGATCGGCTCTTCGCCCGCAACGGCTGGCTCAGCGACGGGCGGAAGCGGCCCATCCCGCACGAGTCGTGGTTCTCGGTGGCCGGCTACTTCTTCTACTACGGCCACTATTACGCGTCGTTGTGCATCGAGCAGATCCCCCTGGCCCAGCGGCCGGAGTACCAGGATCATCTGGCCCGGGTGTTGTTGCCGCTTCAGGAGAAAGACGGCTCTTGGTGGGACTTCCCGCTCTACGACTACCACCAGCAGTATGGTACGGCGTTCGCGCTGTTATCGTTGCGACGCTGCCGGCACCCCTGATTCCGTGGGGCGCCGCGTCTTGTTGTCGCCCGGCCGTGGCCCATGACGGGCCGGGGCGTTGTCGAACAGCAAAATCGCCGCGCGCGTAAAACGGCTGCCGCTGGCATGGTACAGACGCAAGTCTTTGTGGCGTAAGTTATTGCGGTGCATAGACCGCATGCCGTTTCTTTGTAATGCCCCATTCGACTGGTGTAATACCACCATGTTGTAGATTGCTACACGCTGGGCTCGCTTTGGCCGACACCCTACCCGTTTTCACTTTCCACCGTCCACCGCTTCCGCCAATGCGGCGATTTCCATCGCCGTCAATTGGCGCAGCAACTCGGCTGGCGATGGCCGGCGCAAGAGATCCTTGGCCAGCATTCGCGATACCAGACGTACGACGTCGGCCGGCAGCCAGGGCGCCAGTTTTTCCAATCGCGGCAGCGAGCCCTGGCGATGCTGGGAGACCAGCGCGCCCAAGTCGGCGGCGTCGAAGGGCAACCGCCCGGCGAGCATCTCGTAGAGCACGACTCCCAAACTATAGACGTCGCTGCGGATGTCGGCCGTCGAAGCCGAGGTCAGCAGTTCCGGGGCCATGTAGCTGGGCGTGCCCAGAACGCAGCGATCCGCCAGGCAATGCGCCGCGCCGATCGGCCGCGCAAAGCCCAAGTCCAACAGCGTGGCGTGACCGTCGGGCGACAGAAAAACGTTGCTCGGCTTGACGTCGCCGTGGATCCACAGGGCGCGGGTCAATGCATCCAGGGCCGAGGCCACCTGCCGGGCAATCCACAGGGCCGTGCGGACGTCGAGGGGGCGATCCTGATCGAGCCGCTGCTGAAGCGTCGCGCCTTCCAGCCATGGCATAACCAGGTAGTAGGGCGGTTGGCCCAGCGATGCCGAAAGAATCGCCACCACATGGGGATGGTTCACCGCGCGTCCGGCCGCCGCCTCTTGACGCAGCAGGGCAACGGCCGCCGCATCGTCCTGCCGAGCCGGCCCGGGCATCTTGAGAGCGTAGGCCGCGGGACGCTCCGGCGGTGTTCCGGCCGGAGACGCCTGGTACACCTGCGACAGGCTGCCTCCGCCCACCAGCCGCAGCAGTTCCCAGGGACCAACCCGCGCGATGCGGCCGCCGCTCTGGCCGGCGCGCACCAGCCGGGATTCGCTGGGCGAGGCAACGATGACTTGGGGCATGGCAAGGACGGCGCGGGAATAGAGGCGGCGCGAAATGGGTCTGTTCTTTGGATCGGCTGTTTGTCGCCGCGGAATTGAGTCTGACGGTTGTAACGGTGGTGATGACCACCCGTAATAGTGGCTTGCCGGGCTCGGTCCGAGGGCCCTTGCGAGCAGCGCGGAGGGCATTTACAATGCTTATTTTGGCCTTTTGGGATACAACTTGGGGGGTCCTCATGCGAAAGTTTTGGGTTGCTTGCGGTCTCGTTCTTTTCACTCTGGGAATCCTGAGCGGCTGCGGCGAGACGCCCGCGCCGCAAACGACGGATAAGCCGGCCGCAGCAGCAACGGACAAACCGGCCGCGGCGGCGACCGACGCCACGAAGGGCGCGGACGCTAAGAAAGCCTCCAAGCCGGCCCCGCGAAAGAGCGCCAAGCCGCACTCGACTTCGGGCAAGTGAAACGGCCGCTCGACGGTGGACGGTAGAGGGTGAACACTAGCCGCGGATGTATTTCCGCGGCTATTTTCATTCTTCGTCGTTTCCCGTTCGGCGATCCAGAATTGACCGACCGGGGGCCAAGGGGATAGCATGTAGATTGATCTATGGCTGCCACGCAAACGATTACCACCGCCGAGCAATTGCTGCGAACCCCGGGGCTGGGGCGTTGTGAGTTGGTGCGCGGAGAGCTAATCATGATGTCGCCGGGTGGGGCTGAGCACGGTGGAATCATTGTCAACGTCACTGTACTGCTAGGCTCGTTCGTCAAGCAGCGGCGACTCGGCAAGCTTTTCGGGGCGGAGACCGGATTCCGCATCGCCCACGATCCCGACACGGTGCGTGCCCCGGACGTGGCTTTTGTGCGTGCCGATCGCATTCCGGCAGCGCCGGTGAAAGGGTTCTTCCCGGGGCCGCCGGACCTGGCGGTGGAAGTGCTTTCGCCGGACGATCGGGCCAGCGAAGTGCTGGACAAGGTTCGCGACTGGCTCCAGGCCGGCTGCCTGGCCGTTTGGATCGTCGATCCACGGACGCGGAGGATCTCCATTTACCGCCGGTCGAACCAGATCACGGAGCTGGGCGCGGACGACGTTTTGAGCGGCGAGGATCTGCTGCCGGGTTTCAGCATTGCGGTGGCCGAGATCTTCGCCGAGTGACGTTAGTTGCCCACGTATTTCGCGTAGAGCGTCCGCGCGGTGGCGATGTTGTCGGTGCCGCCGATGATCGCGCGGCCGTCGGCGAAGATGGTCAACTCGTAGCCCTCGACCTTCAGCCGGAGCAAAAACGCGTTGCGCTGGACAATTCCCAGCGGCGCGAGTTTCACTTCGAGCCGCTCGAAGGAGATCGGTTCGCCGCCGGCGGGCGGGGTGAGTTGCACGGCGTTGCGGCCGCAGAGCACTGCGGTGTGGCTGACGGCTTTGCCGGAGAGCCAGGCGAATTGGCCCTGTTTGCACGCCGGGCAGTCGGTCTGATCGCGGAGCTCGGCCACGTTGATTTGCCGCAGGCGGTTTTCCCACAAGTCGATCACCGTGAGTTGCCGCGAAATGCGGTCGCGGTTGCCGCTGAGGATCTTCAAAGCTTCGAGGGCCTCGATCGAGGCGATCACCTCCACCAGCGGGCCGAGGATGCCGGCCGTATCGCAGGTGGGCATGCTGCCCGGGGCGGGGCAGTCCCGAATCAGGCAGCGCAGGCAAGGGGTCTCGCCGGGCAGGATGGTCATGGTTTGCCCTTCTGCACCCAAGGCCCCGCCATAGATCCAGGCGATACGGTGCTTGACCGCCACGTCGTTCAGGAGGAAGCGGGTCTCGAAGTTGTCGGTGCCGTCGACGATCACATCCACGCCGGCGCAGAATTGCTCGACGTTGCGGTAATCGAGATCGGCCACGATGGGCTCGATTTCCACTTGGGAGTTGATCTTTCGCAGTTTCTCGGCGGCGGCCACCGCTTTGGGAAGGCCGGCCGCGACGTCCTGCTCGTCGAACAGCATTTGCCGCTGGAGATTGCTCAACTCCACGAAATCGCGATCCACGATCCGCACCTTGCCCACGCCGGCGCGGACCAGGGCATTGGCGGCCACGCTTCCCAGCGCGCCGCAACCGCAGATCAGCGCCCGGCCTTGGCCGAGGCGGCGCTGCCCGGCTTCGCCTAGCGGGGCGAACCGCATCTGGCGGACATAGCGATCGAGAGGGCTGCTGTTGTCGGGCATGGAGTCAGAAGCTAACTTCCGCCTTATCTTTACGCCGGTTCTTCGCAAACACCCGACCGCAGGATTTCGGCGAGGTACCGGCCGGTGGTGGAATTCGCATTGCGGGCGATCATTTCGGGCGTGCCCTTGGCGATCACTTCGCCTCCGGCTTCGGCCGCGCCCGGCCCCAAGTCGACGATGTAATCGGCGGCCTTCATCACCTGGAGGTTATGCTCGACGACGATCAGCGAATGGCCCACGGCCAACAAGGCGTCGAAGCAGTCCAGCAACTGCGCGATGTCGGAGAAGTGCAGGCCGGTGGTCGGTTCGTCGAGGATGAACAGGCAGCGGCCGCGCTTGGCGCTGGACATGTAGAGGGCCAGCTTGAGCCGCTGGGCCTCGCCGCCGGAGAGGGTGTTGGCGGGCTGCCCCAGCCGCACGTAGTCCAGGCCCACGTCGATGAGCCGCTTCAGGCGGGCTTGCACCTTGGGACGCCCGCGAAAGAACGTGAACGCCTCGCGGACGGTCATTTCCAGCACTTCGGCGATGTTGCGGCCGCGGTAGGTGATCTCGAGGATTTCGTCGCGGTAGCGGGTGCCATTGCACTGCGGGCACTTCATGTAGACGTCGGCGAGGAACTGCATGTCGATTTGCAGGTAGCCTTCCCCTTCGCACTTCGTGCAGCGGCCGCCGTCGACGTTGAAGCTGAACTGGCTGGCCGAGTAGTTGCGGGTCTTGGCTTCGACGGTTTCGGCGAAGACGTTGCGGATCTCGTCGAAGGCCTTCAGGTAGGTCACGGGATTGGACCGCGGCGAGCGGCCGATGGGGCTTTGATCGACCATGATCACTTCGTCGATCTGTCCGTCGCCGAAGAGGTCGTCATATTCGTAAGGCTTGGGCGCGTCTTTGTGCAGCCGGCGGCAGACGGCGCCGTAGAGCGTGTCCTGGACCAGCGTGCTCTTGCCCGACCCGCTTACGCCGGTCACCAGGCAGAGCACGCCCAAGGGGAACTCGACGGTGATGTTCTTGAGGTTATTGCCGCGGGCGCCGGCCAGGCGGATCCAGCCGTGGTTGGGCCCCCGGCGGCGCGTGGCGGCGGTGACGCCGCGGCGGCCGGCGAGATAGTCGCCGGTGAGGCTTTCCGGGGCTTGCTGCATTTCCGCGGGCGTGCCCTGGAAGATGACGCGGCCGCCGCGTTCGCCGGCGCCGGGGCCGAATTCGACCAGCCGGTCGGCGGCGCGGAGGATGGCTTCTTCGTGTTCGACGACCACCACCGTATTGGCCCGGTCGCGGAGGCCGCGGATGGCGATGATCAATTGGTCGACGTCGCGGGGATGCAGGCCCACCGAGGGTTCGTCGAGGACGTAGAGCATATTGACCAGGCTGGAGCCCAGGGCGGAGGTCAGGGCCACGCGGCGGGCCTCGCCGCCGCTGAGGGTGCGCAAGGTGCGATCCAAGGAGAGGTATCCCAGCCCCACGGTTTCCAGATAGCCCAGCCGGGCCAACACCTGCTCACGCATGGTTCGGCCCACCTGGCGCTCCCAGTCGGAAAGCGGCAGCGCGGCCAACAGCCGCAGCGCGTCGCAAACTTTCATGGCGCACAGCTCGGCGATGTTGCGGCCGCCCACTTGCGTTGCCAGGGCCTGCGGCCGGAGCCGGCTGCCGCCGCAGTCGGGGCAAGGGCGATAGCTCCGCCAGCGGCTGAGGAACACGCGGATGTGCATCTTGTACTTCCGCCGTTCCAGCCAGGCGAAGAAACCGTCGAGGCCGCCGAATTTCCGCTCCGCCACGCCGTGGACCAGCAGCGCCCGTTGGGCCTCGTCGAGTTGCTCGATGGGCACGTCGACGGGAATGCCGTAATCGTCGGCCAGTGCGAGCAACTCTTGCAATTCGTGCTGATAGGCCGGGCTGTTCCAGGGGGCGATGGCGCCGTCGCGAATGGACTTCTTGCGGTCCGGGACGACCAGGTCCATGTCCATGTCGATGACATTGCCGAAACCTTCGCAGGTGGGGCACGCGCCCAGCGGGCTGTTGAAACTATAGAGCCGCGGCTCCGGCAGCGGATATTCGCGGCCACAGTCTTCGCAGGCCAACTGGGTGCTGAAACCCAGGCGGCGCCAGTCGCGGCCGTCGATCGCGTGAAGGTGGCCCGGCGGCGCCGGGGCAGCGGCGGGCGGCGAATTGTCGCAGCGGGCGCCGTCGCCGGCCGCTTCGTCGGCGATGAACACGTAACAGTGCCCGCCGCCCTTGCTGAAGGCCGTCTCCAAAGACTCGCGGATGCGATCGTCGCTGGAACCGCCGGCGGAAAGCCGGTCGACGACCACGTACACCGCGGCGGCGACCGCTCGATCGCCGTTGTTGCCCGCGGAGGAGGATAGCGGGAGGGGCTCCCGGCCCAGCTCGATCAACCGCCCTGCGGCGATGGCGCGGACAAAGCCGTCCTCCTGCAAGGCGGCCGCCACCTGGGCCGGGTCGTCCTCACCGCTCGCGATCCAGGGGAAAGCTACCAGGCAGCGCGTGCCCGGCGGCAAGGCCCGCAACGTTTCGCTGGCGCTCTGGGGAGTGTCGCGGCGGACTTCCCGTCCGCACTGCTGGCAGATGACATGGCCGATTTTGGCGAACAACAATCGCAGGTAGTCGCTGATTTCGGTGGCCGTGCCCACGGTGGTGCGGCTGGAGCGGCTGGTGTTCTTGCCGGTGACGGCGATGGCCGGGGGAATGCCGTCGATGCGCTCGGCATCGGGTTTTTCCAGCCGCTGGAGAAACTGCCGGGTGTAGGCGGAAAAGCTCTCGATGTAGCGCCGCTGTCCCTCGGCATACAAGGTGTCCAAGGCCATGCTGCTCTTGCCGCTGCCGCTGACGCCGCAAAACACGATCAGTTTTCGGTGCGGCAGATCGAGGTCGACACTCTGGAGGTTGTGAACCTCGACGCCCCGCAGCTCGATGTATCCCTTGACACCCATGTTCACCCAGGCGGCCAGAAAGTGCGTACGGCGAAATCTCCATCGTACCACGGCACGGGCGGCATGGCCAGACGCGCGAGAAGCGTGTCGGGAAGCGGGGGCACGGGGGTAGGGTGGGTCTGACGCGTTGTGGCAGCGTCTCCCGAGCGTGCCACCCCACGACGAAGCAAAGGGTTGGGCGGCACGCCCTGAGGAACGAAGGGCGTGGTGCAGCGACCACGCCCTTCGCTTCACTCAGGGACGTGCCACCGTCCCGCGTGCCGCCGCGTCCGTCTTGTGACAATGGCGGAGAACCACCATAATCGAGAAATGAAATTCAAAGGCCTTCGCGCGACGGTGATGGGACTCGGCCATTTCGGCGGCGGGGTCGCGGCCGCGCGCTGGCTAGCCCGGCAGGGGGCGATCGTGACCGTCACCGACCTGGCCGATCGCGCCACGTTGCGCGAGGCCCTGGAATCGCTCGCCCACGAGCCGATCCGCGAATTCCATCTGGGCTCCCACGCGGAAGAGGATTTCCGCCATGCCGACCTGGTGGTGGTGAATCCGGCGGTGCGGCCGGACGACCGCTTCGTCGCCTTGGCAGCCCAATCCGGCGCGCAACTGACATCGGAGATCGAACTTTTTTTCCGCGCCTGTCCCGCGCGGATGATTGGAGTGACCGGCTCCAACGGCAAATCGACGACGGCCGCTATGACCGCCAAGCTGTTGGAGGCTGACGGCCGCCGCGTCTGGCTGGGCGGCAACATCGGTTGCAGCTTGCTGGATGACGTCGAGCGGATGAGCCCTGGCGATTGGGTCGTGTTGGAGTTAAGCAGTTTCCAACTCTGGCACCTCAGCCAGGGCTGCCGCGTACCGGAGATTGCGGTGGTCACCAACTGCACGCCCAACCATCTCAATTGGCATCCCACCTTCGACCACTACGCGGCGGCGAAGCAGCGGATTCTCAGCGGGCAGCAGCCCGGCGACCTGGCCGTGCTCAACACCGGGGACGACATCGTGGCCCGCTGGGACCGTTTGGCGCGCGGGCGGGTATTGGCGCCGCTGCCGTTGGACGACCTGCCGCCGCTGGCCGTGCCGGGCGAGCACAATCGGATCAATGCGGCCTGCGCCGCGGCGGCCGCTGTGGCGATCGGCTGCAGCACGGCGGCCATCCGCGACGGATTACGATCCTTTCGGGGCTTACCGCAGCGTCTGGAATTGGTGGCCACGATCGCCGGGCGGCGATTCCACAACGATTCGGCTGCCACCACGCCCGAGTCGACCATTATGGCATTGCGGGCCTTCGAGCGGCCGATTTGGCTGTTGGCCGGCGGCACGGCCAAGGGAGGCGATTATCGCGGCATGATCGAAGCGATCGCCGATCGCGCGGCCGGCGCGGCGTTTTTCGGCTCGGTGGCCGATTCGCTCGAGCGGCAGGTGGCGGCCCGAGCGCCGCGATTGAAGTCTTGCGCCGTGGCGACCATGGCCGAGGCGCTGGCGTGGTGCTGGAAGCACTCGCGCGCCGGAGATGAGATCCTGTTATCACCCGGCTGCGCCAGTCAGGACCAGTTTCGCAACTACCGACAGCGCGGGGAGACGTTTGTCGAGTTGGTGGGGCGCCTCTCGGCCGCGGAAGCCAAAGTCTCTGTGCGTGGCACGAACTCCCGGCACGGCGAGGGATCCGGTCATTCTGAGCGAAGCGAAGAATCTGGCGTGTAGCAGGGGCGGCGTAGATCCTTCGCTGCGCTCAGGATGACAACGCTCTTGGCCGGACGTGCCAGAAGAACTTGCCGCACACTTGCCGTACACAAGCCTCTTGACAAAACGGATGGCATGCGATAGCGTCTGTTACGAAGGGATCGTTGATCTCTTCGCCAATGACCTCGAGGCGGACGGCTGTGAGGGCTTCCTTGTTGGAGGACATCACGGCGCTGGGAGTCGTCGCCTCGAGGTTCTTTTATTGGCTCGGCAGCGCTGCAATCCGTCATGCCGAGCGCAGGCCGAGTCCGCGACATTACGTATGATAATCGGCGTTGAGGCGGACGTATTCGGCCGTAAGGTCGGTGGTCCAAAACCGCACGCCGGCATCTCCTTCGCTCAGTCGCAGCGCGACGAGAGTGTCGCGGTTTTCCTGGATCGATCGGGAAACCGCCGCGGCGTCGAAGGCGACCGGAGCGCCGCCCTGGTAGAGATGGAATCCATTGAGGTGCAGGCTGACGCCGGCGGGATCGAATTGCACGCCGCTGTAGCCGGCCGCGGAGACGATGCGGCCCCAATTCGGATCGGCGCCGGTGATGGCCGTCTTCACCAGCGCGCTGTTGGCCACGGTTTTGGCGATCAGCACCGCGTCGGCGCGGGTCTGGCAGCCGGAGATTTCCACGGTGATGAGGTGCGTGGCGCCCTCGCCGTCGGCGGGAATCGAGCGGGCCAGCTCAATGGCCACTTCGTCCAGGGCCTGGCCGAAGCGGGCCAGGTCGTCGCCCGCGAGGGGCGGCCCGCCGGCCGCGCCGTTGGCCAAGAGCAGCACGCTGTCGTTGGTGCTGGTGTGTCCTTCGACGCTGATGCAATTGAAACTGTCGTCGACCGCGTGGCGGAGCGCGGCGTCGGCCGAGGGAACATCCAACGGAGCGTCGGTCAAGATCACGCTCAACATCGTGGCCATGTTGGGGCCGATCATGGCCGCCCCCTTGGCCATGCCCGTGATCTGCACTTCGCGGCCGGAAAGTGGCAACGTGCGGCCGGCGAGCTTGTGCACGGTATCCGTGGTGAGGATGCCCCGCGCGGCGGCCAACAACGACTCGTCGTCGCCGGCCAGGCGGGTGGCGGCGGCGGCGATGCCGCGGGCGATCTTCTCCAAGGGGAGAAACTCGCCGATCACGCCCGTCGATAATACCAGGGCCTGGTCGTCCGCGGCGCCGCAGGCCTGGGCGGCCAGGCGGGCCATCGCCGCGGCGTCGCGCAGTCCGCGCTGGCCGGTGCAGGCGTTGGCGTTGCCCGAGTTGACCGCCACGGCGCGAATCCGATCGCTGGGCGTATGTTGGCGGTCGAACTGCACCGGTGCGGCGCAGACCAGGTTTTGCGTGTAGACCCCGGCGGCGACCGCGGGCGAGTCGGAAACGATCAACGCGACGTCGAGCTTGAGCGGATCGCGCTTGAGCCCGCAGCAGGCCCCCGCCAGCCGATACCCCTGGGGAACGCGAATTGCCATAGAAGAATCCTTACAAGAGGGCCTGCGTTTCCGGGTAAGCGAACATCAGGTTGAAATTCTGCACCGCGGCGCCCGACGCCCCCTTGATCATATTGTCGAGACAACTGATGGTGAGAATGCGGCCGCGGACCATCCGCGCGGTGACGTCGCAGAAATTCGTGTTTTGCGAGTCCTTCGTGCCGGGAAGATGATCGACGACCCGCACGAACGGCTCGTCGGCGTAGAAGTCGCGGAGCGTCTGCAATACTTGCTCTTCGCTGACCTCGCGCACGGGGCGGGTGTAGGTGACGGTGAGAATGCCGCGGTCCATCGGCACCAATTGCGGCGTGAAGATCACCTCGACCGCCGCGCCGGCGGCCATGCTGAGGATTCGTTCGATCTCCGGAGTGTGGCGATGGCGGCCGATGTTGTAGGCCGAGACGCTCTCGTTACACTCGGGGAAGTGGGTGGTCAGCTTGGGCGTGCGGCCGGCGCCGGACACGCCGCTCTTGGAATCGATGATCACATCGTCGGTGCGGATCATTCCGGCTTTCAACAGCGGCGCCAAGGCCAGGATCGCGGAGGTGGGATAGCAACCGGGGTTGGCCACCAAGGGCGAGGCGGGAATGTCGGCGCGGAAGAGCTCCGGCAGCCCATAGACGACTTTGCCCAGCCGCTGCGGATCGGGATGTTTTTCTCCGTACCAATTGGCGAAAACTTCGGCATCGCCGAGGCGATAATCGGCGCTGAAATCAACCACCCGGCAACCGGCGGCCAGCAACGTGGGGATCACGGCGGCGCTGGCCCCATGGGGCAAGCAACTAAAAACGCATTCAGCGCGGGCGGCAATCTGCGCCGGCTCGACGTTTTCCAGCGGCAAGTCGACGCGGCCGGTGAGCGACGGGTGGACCATGGCGATGGGCACGTTCCCCTCCTGCCGGCTGGTCAGCAGCACGATCTCCGCTTCCGGGTGCCGGAGCAGGATTTTGATCAATTCCAGGGCCGTGTAGCCCGTGGCGCCGAGGATTGCGATCCTTGTCATAATGTTGGCCTAACGATCCAGATTCGAGGGAGCGTGGGAGAAGAGATAGTATAACGAAAGAATGATGGAAAGTAAGGAGGAGGGAGGAAGGACGCGCAAGCGGAATTCGGCCGTTTTCGCTATTCATCCTTTAATTGAGGGTTGGATCGGCGGGCAGGTTTTTGATTTTCAACAAGGAGCAAAGGCTATCGGAGCCGATGTGCCGGAAGAGCTTCGTCCAGAGCAGATCTTCGTCGGAAAAGACGTCCTCGGCGGTGGCCGGCGCGGTTAGCCAGGCGCCTTGCTGGATCTCGTTCTCGAGTTGCCCGCCACCCCAGCCGGAATGGCCGACGAACAGTTTGAAAGCGTGTTGCTGCTGCTGGACGAGGTTTTCCAGTTGCGTCTTGTCGTGGCAGAAATAGATGCCGGGCAAGACCTCGACGCCCCCCAACGGCGCATGGGTGTGGATGGCCAACAAGGGACCCGCGACCGGGCCGCCCAGGTTGAGGCATTGCTGGCTTTCGCAAGGCGGCTCCTGCACCTCTTCCCAAAGGTCACGGATGCTCTTGCTGATGCGGCGGTTGAGCACGACGCCGAAGGCCCCTTGCTTGTTATGTTCCAACAGCAGGACCACCGTTTTGATGAAGTTCGGATCTTGCAGCTTCGGGGATGCGACCAGAAAATGACCCTCGAGCGACTTCATCCACCATTCTCCTTGGCAAACCGGGCTCCTTAGAATCATAGCGGGGTAGGGGAGCGTTTGCCACCCGGCGCAGCCACCAATCGCCGCCATTTTGCCTGCCGAACGAGGATTGAATGGCTGGGAGATACCCATGCCCCGGGCGGGATTGCCAGGCGGGGTAAGGGCCGCATGTCGGGGGAGCGTAGCGAAGGGCGTGCATTTTGCGGCCCCACGCCCAGGACTTCGTACGGGGCGCGCCAGCCAATGGGTCAGCTCGTTTTTTTGCAGTGCCCAATGGGCTAGTAGCGCGCTTCGGCGTGGAGCACCAGGCCGTCGAAGGTGATGGTATTGAGGTTGGAACTGTAACTGCCGGCCTGGACCGCGCTGACCAGGTCGGTAGTGCGCATGACGTTGTACCAGGCGTTGAAGAGATAGCCGCCGGAAATGCGGAAGTGCCCGCTGGGACTGACCCAGCCCACGCCCAGTTCCAGTTCCAGGATTGGCACCACCCGGTCGCTGACGATTTCGGAGTTGGCGGTCCCCGACGTGCCGGTCTCGGTGTAGTTGGCGTCGAACTTGCCGGCCATGAAGCTGGCGGCCGTGCGTCCGTAGACCATCAGACCGCTGCGCGCGGCGTAGCGTTCCCCTTCCAGCCCGACGCGGACGCCGCCGCCAGTGAAGGAGATGCCAGTGTTGACATTATCCTTGAGGGGAGCGACGCCGGTAAAGGTGCCGCCGAAATCTTGCTCCAGCCGGGCATAGCGCGCGCCGAGGAGAAAGTTCACGACATAACGATTGCTGGAGATAAACACCCCGCGGTAATCGAGATCCACCAGGTCGTAATCGATGTTGTAGCTGGCCGAAGCCGACTTGTAGAGGCCGGCCGGTGGAGCGGCGAGAACCAGCGAATTGACGTTGTTGGTGCCGGCGACGTTGATCGAGTCGTTGTCGCTGCTATAGAACCGCGTCCAGCTCGCCCCCAGGCTGCTCGTGTTGTCGTACAGATCGCGGGTGAAACCGATGCGAAAGGCGGGCGTGTAGTCGGGGTTGGCGATGCCCGTGGATCCGTTTTGCACACCACCGGCATTCACCGGAATGGCGTACGGCACGTCGGTGTTGCGGGGCTCCAGATAGAGAAACTCGCCGAACACGTGCCAGGGAAACTCGGCGCAGGCCTGCACGGGCAGACAGGGCACGCAGGCCCCGGGTGCGGCGCCCATTGGGCCAACCGCGGGAGGACACGCGCCGCCGGATCCGCCCGCGGCATAAGGATCCCAGGGAACCGGGGCCGGAGTGATCGTCCCGCCAAGGCTTGCCGAAGGGGCCAGCGTGGGCGCACTGTAGGCCGGAGCAGCGGCGCTGCCGGGACTTCCCATGTTGGGCTGGTTCGAGCCATACGTGCTGGGGCTTCCGTAGCCGGGCGCGCCCGCATTACCGTAGGTCGAGGGCGCGGCCATTGCCGCAGCGGAAGACGTGCCCGGGGAAGGGCTGTTGAAGGTGGACGGGGCCGAGCTGGCCGGCGTCGGGGAGGCGTCGGAGGGAGTGGCGGATGCTGTACTGCTGGGCGCTTGAGCCAGCGTGACGACGCTGCCTTGGGACGACGTGTCGGACGGTAGCCGCACGCGCTGCCCGAATGCGGCATGCGCCGACAACAATAAACAGACGGTTCCAAGAGCCATCCATAGCATTGCGGTTTTCACGACGGAACCTCCTGTCCAGAAAAGAGTTGCGTTGACGACTCTGGACTGCTGGGGGGAGACTAACCCGAGGAGGTGTGTGAGTACCACGAGAGGCCGGGTACGTCAAGAGCAGTGTTGGGTAGCACAGGTAGAATGGGTGCAATGAATAAGAAAGAAGGAATTCAGAACTTGGAGTTCGGAATTCGGAAATCCCTCACGCGGTTTCCACGGCCGCGGCGCGCTGTAGGCCGAGATCTTCGATGGCCTGCTGGCGGATCTTGTACTTCTGAATCTTGCCGGTGACCGTCGCGGGGAAGCTGTCGACGAACTTGACATAGCGGGGCGTCTTGAAATGCGCCAAGTGGCCGCGGCAGAACTGGCGGATTTCGTTCTCCGTGGCCGTAACGCCCGCGTGCAACTTGATCCAGGCCAGGATTTCCTCGCCGAACTTCGGATCGGGAACGCCGACGACCGACACCTGCTCCACCTTGGGGTGTTGATAGAGCAATTCTTCGATTTCCCGGGGCGCAATGTTTTCCCCGCCGCGAATGATCATCTCCTTGATGCGGCCGGTGATGCGGAAGTAGCCGTCGGGCTGCCGCAGCGCGACGTCGCCGGTATGCAACCAGCCGTCGGGGTCAATGGCCTGGGCCGTGCAGTCGGGCAGACGGTAATAGCCCAACATCACATTGTGCCCACGGCAGCAGAGTTCGCCGGCGCGGCCGTCGGGGAGCACCGCGCCGCTGAGGAGGTCGACGATCTTCACCTCGATCCCGGGAAAGGGCCGCCCCACGGTGCCAACGCGTTTTTCCAGAGGGTCGTCGACCGAGGTCATGGTCACCAACGGCGAGGCTTCCGTTTGACCGTAGGCGATCGTGATCTGGCGGGCCCCCATTTCCTGCACCACCCGCTTCATGATCTCGATCGGACAAGGGCTGCCGGCCATGATTCCGGTCCGCAGCGACGAAATATCCCGCTGGTGGAAGCTCGCGTGCTGCATTTCCAGGATGAACATCGTGGGCACGCCGTAGATCGCGGTGCAACGCTCGCCTTCGACGGCTGCGAGCGTCTGTTCGGCGTCGAAGCTCTCCTGCGGAAAGACCATCGCCGCGCCGCTCACCGCGGCGCACATTGTCCCCAGCACGCAGCCGAAACAATGGTACAGCGGCACGGGGATGCAGATCCGGTCGCGCTCGTCGAGCCGTTGGCCGCGGGCCGCGTAGAACGCGTTCCAGAGCAGGTTGCGATGGCTCAGCAAGGCCCCTTTCGGCGCGCCCGTGGTTCCAGACGTATATTGCAGGTTGATGGGGTCGCCGGGTTGCAGTTGCCCCTGGACTTGCTCCAGGGCGGCCGGGGGAATCCGCTCGCCCGCCGCTTCCAGATCCTGCCAAGCGAGCATCCCGGGATGTTCCCCGCCGCGCAGCCGGATGACCCATTGCAAGCGGGGAAAATTCGCGCTCCGCAGCGCGCCGGGCTTGCAGGTCTCGATTTCCGGGCAGGCCTCGCCGAGCATCGTGAAGTAGCAGGACGACTTGAACCGCTCGACCAGCGCCAAACCGCGGACGTCGGACTGGGCCAACGCGTAGGCCAACTCGGCCGTCTGATAGGCGGGATTGATCGTCACCAGGACCACGCCGATCCGCGCGGTGGCGAACTGCAGGATCACCCACTCCGGCCAATTCGTGGACCAAATGCCGAAGTGGTCTCCCCGTTGAAACCCCAGCGCCAGCAGGCCCCGCGCGACACGGTCCACCGCGCGGTCGAATTGCTCCCAGGTGAGACGAACCCCCGCCTGGGGAAAGACGAGCGCGTCGCGGTCGGCAAACCGTTGCGCCGTGGCCCGCAGCGCGGCGCCGATCGTGAGGCCCGCGACCCAGGGGACCGGCGCCGCACCGGGCTCACCCCGAACGGAGCCGCTGGAGAGGGGAGTTGTGTCGGGGCCGCCAAGCGGTTGTGTTGGCTCGACACTTGGAAATCCTGTCCCACCAGTGTCGGCTTGCCCGGCATGGCGGCGTTGCAGGAAGAGCCCTATCCGGCCGCGGCAGGCGGGGGTGAAGAGCAATTCGGCGAACGCCCGGCGTTCGTTCGCCAGGCCTGCCGCGAAGCCGTGCCGCAGACCTTGCTCGACGGCTTGCAATGCGGCCGACCGGGCAGCCGCAAGGGACGGGTCCGTTTCGCTCCGCGCGGCGACGCGGAGGCGGGCCGCGCGCAGCACGATCCGTTGGCCCCGCCGGGCCGGCTTGCGAAATTGCCGCCGAAATCCGGGCTGGGCCGGGACGAACGCTTGTCGGTCCAGCCGTTCGGCGACGAACTGCTCCACGCCTTGGGCAAACTGCTCGGGCGGCCAAGCCCGGTCGACCAGCCCCAACGCGGCGGCCCGGCGGGCGGAAACCTTGCGGGCATTCAAGATCATCGACAGTGCGGCGGCCAACCCCACCCGCTTCCGCAATCGCTGAGTGCCGCCCCAGGCCGGTACCAGGCCGAAAGCGATTTCGGGCAGGCCCAGCCGCGTTGTCGCGTCATCGCGAGCCAATCGATAGCGGCAAGCCAGGGCAAATTCCAGGCCGCCGCCCAGACAGGGTCCGTGGATCGCGGCCACCGTCGGCATAGGCAGACGATGGAGCCGATCGAACAATTTCTGGCCGATGTTGCTGATCTGATCGGCCGTCTGCGGAGTGGTGATCGCGCAAAGCTCGCGGAGGTCGGCGCCGGCGAGAAAGCCCGACTCCTTGCCGCTGCGAAACAACAGCAGCCGCACCGTCGGGTCGTGCTCCCACGCGTCGAGGAGCGTTTGCAACTCGGCGATGGCTTCCTCACTCAACACGTTATATTTCCGCCCGGGAGCATCCAGAACGGCGGTGAGCAGGCCGCGCGGATCGCGGATCAGGTGGAAGTAGCTCAAGGGCGACACCTCGATTGCGGAGCACTCGCTTGCTTCTGTGGAATTATTTCCACCGCCCCATCGCGGTCAATCGCGGGAGGGGGCAAGCGAGAGCAACTTCCGCACACCCTTCCTTGGGTGGTCGCCTATGAGCCATCATGGGCCGTGGCACGTAGGGCGGGTGCTTGCACCCACGCGGCTTCTGCAACGGCGCGTCGCGTGCGTGCGAGATCATCCGGCGTGGTTTGGCGGCGCGCCACGCCCTTCGCTGCGCTCAGGGCGTGCCACCCAAATCGAACGCACCCGACGGCTTTCCGCAAGGGGAACTATTTCGCGGCCAGCTTATTGGCCTGGTCGTAGAAGAAGTTTACGCAGGCCTGAAGCGTGGGCACGTCCCATTTCCATTCGTATTCGATGGCCACCGGGCCCTTGAAGCCCTTTTCTTTCAACACGCAAAGCATTTCGGCGGCATGGTTCTCGCCCGTTCCCCAGGGCGCGTCGTGAAGACCCTTGCTGCCGCCGCCGGCAACCAGGTCCTTGAAGTGCAACGAGAAGACCTTCGCGCCATACTTCTTGAGTATCGCGACGGGGTCCAGGCCGCTCCGTTTCCAATGGCCGACGTCGGCGCAGAAGCCGACGTGCGGGAAGTCCTTGATCACGCTGTAGGCGTAGTCCGGGTCCCAGTAGCGGCTGGGCTTGGGATGATCGTGGATGGCGACGTTGATGCCGTACTCGCCGGCCAACTTGTCGATCAACGGCAGAGCCTTCGGATCGGGCTCGGCGACCAGCGTGGTGATGCCCATCTTCTTGGCCCAGCCGAAGAGCTTGCGGGCGTCGGCTTCCTTGGCGGGTATGCCGATCACGCCGCAATCGATGATCTCGACCCCGGCCGACTTGGCCGTCGCGAGCACCGTGCGGATCTGCTCCGCGGTCATCTCCGGAGCGAATTTGCCCTTGTCGTCGGGACTCAAGGGCTGGCCGGGATAGATTTCGATGTAACGCACGCCGATCTGCCGGGCGATGTCGATCGACTGGGCCACCGTCTGGTGGACCGTCCAGGATTGCAAGGCGAGCTTCCAGCCGAGCTTGTCGGCCCCGCTGGAATCGGCCCCCGCGGCGCCGAGCGGCAAGCTCGTAACGGCCAGAGCGATCAATGACGTCCAGATGCTGGTGCGGATCATGGGGTCTCCTTCGTGAAATGATGCAGTTTTCTGATGCGACTTCGGCAATCAACCCGTTATCTTCCGCTACGGGCCATGGCGACGTCAAGGGGGAAGGGCGGAACGGGGATTGTGGAGAGCGCACCGCTAAACCGCAAGCGATGCGCAGCCCGCGGCCACGGTTTAACGTTTTACCGTCCACCTGTAGCTCATGCCTTGCGAATCTTCTCGCGGCCCTCGATCACCTGCCGCGTAGCGTTGCGGGTATCGACCACCAGCCGGGAATGCCGCACGATGAAGTCGTAATCGTAGGCCGAGTGATCGGTGGCCACGAGCACGCAGTCCTGGGCGGCGAGCGTTTCCGCAGTCAAGGCCACGCTCGTCAAGTCCGGCACTTCGTGGCGCCGCATCTTCGGCAAGCGGGGGATGTGCGGATCGTTGTAGCTGACGCGGGCGCCCCTGGCCCGCAAGAGATCCATCAGCACGAACGACGGGCTTTCCCGGGGATCGTCGACGTCTTTCTTATAGGCCACTCCCAGCAGCAACACCCGGCTCCCGTCGAGGGCCTTGCCCTGCTCGTCCAGCGCCGCGGCGACCTTGTCGATCACGTACCGCGGCATGTCGGTATTGATTTGGCCGGCCACCTCGATCAGCCCGGCGGTCATGCCGTTCTTGCGGGCCAGCCAGGCGAGATAGAACGGGTCGATGGGGATGCAATGGCCGCCCAGCCCGGGCCCGGGATAAAAGGCTTGAAAACCGAAGGGCTTGGTCTTTGCCGCGTCGATCACTTCCCAGACGTCGATACCGAGCCGGTCGCAGAGCATCTTCCACTGGTTGACCATGGCGATGTTCACGGCGCGGTAGGTGTTCTCCAGAAGTTTGCAGGCTTCGGCGACCTCGCAACTGGAGACGCGCACCACGCGGGCCACCGCCGCGGCGTACAACCGCTCGGCCAGGCAGCAACTCGCGGCGTCGATTCCGCCCACCACCTTGGCAATCCGCTCGGCGGAGAATTCGGCGTTGCCGGGATCCTCGCGCTCGGGGCTATAGGCGAGGAAAAAATCCTTGCCCACGGCCAGGCCGGTCGACGCCAGGATCGGCAGCAGCACGTCGCGGGTCGTTCCGGGATAGGTGGTACTCTGGAGCACGATGAGCTGACCGGGCCGCAACACCGCGGCGATCTGCGCCGCGGTCTGCCGGACGTCGGTGAGGTCGGGCTCGCGGCGGTCATCCAAGGGGGTCGGCACGCAAATCACGAGCACGTCGGCTGCGGCCAGCCGCCGCGGGTCGGCCGTGGGAAGGAACATGCCTTGGGCGACGGACTCCGCGATCCAGACCGGAGAAATGTGTTCGATATAACTTTGGCCGGCCAGCAGCCGCTCGATTTTGCGGGAATCGACGTCGAAGCCCAGCGTGCGGTACCCGGCGGCGATAAAGGTCCGCACCAGGGGGAGCCCCACGTAGCCCAGGCCGATCACGCCGAGCAGCGCGGTCTTGCCGGCGATCGCCGCATCGAGGGCGGCGTAGACGGCCCCCGCTTCTTCGTCCTTCATCATTCTTCCCTTGCAAAACCACAAGCGGCGGGCATGGCCGTGGGCAGGGAGCGGGCGTCGCGTATCATCCCTTCACGGGGACCATCTGCCGCGTGCCCGTATTGTAGCACAACATGGCCAGCAGAGGCTGATCCTGGGTCCGCGCGCCATGGACCACGCCGCAGGGAATCCGCAGCGTATCGCCCGCCTTGAGATCGACCCAGCGGTCGCCGACGCGGTGTTGGCACGCACCGGAGAGCACGTGCAGATATTCGGCCGAGTTGGGATGAATGTGCAGCGGATTGGACTGCCGCGGCTCGACCCGCACGATCCCCAAGGTCATCTCCGCTTGCGGATCGATCTGGGCGTTCATCAGCCAGCGGATCCAGCCCCAAGGGTATTTCTGCGGTTCGACGTGGTCGTAGGCCTGAAGGCTCAGCTTGGTTTCTTCGGCGGCGCCAACCGGCCCGGCGCCGGCCGACAAGGCAGCGGCCGCGGCGGCGGCAATGCCAGTCGAGAGAAGCTCGCGGCGACTGAGTCCGGCTGCGGGGTTGAGACGTTCGTTCATGGCGATCTCCTGTTGGCTTTTGTGTTGAAAATCGTATTTCCCTCAAATCCATTTCCGATAGATGAGCCACATCTTCACCAGTTGGGTCAGCACGACGTAACAGAATAGCGTCAGCGCCAGCAGCGGCCAATACAGTCCGGGCAGCGGCGCGAAGCCCAGGTACTCGCCGATGGGCGAAGCCGGGAGCCACATGCCGACGGCGATGATGACCGTCGACGTGGCGATCACCGGCCAACTGGCGATGCTTTGCAGGAAGGGAATGCGATTGGTGCGGATAATATGAATGATCAAGGTCTGCGTGACCATCGATTCCACGAACCAGCCGGCCTGGAACAGATGCTCCTTGAAGAGTTGAACCGTGTGGCTGTCGCCCGGCAATATCCAGCAATGGAAGACGTAGAGCATCATCAGGTAGGTGGTGTAATCGAAGACGGAACTGCAGGGGCCGACAAAGAGGATGAAGCGGGCGATCTCGCCCATGTGCCAGGGACGCGGCTTGGCGACCTGCTCCGGATCCACGTTGTCGGTGGGAATGGGAATCTGGGAGAAGTCGTAGAGCAGATTGTTGGCGAGGATCTGGATCGGGGCCATGGGCAGGAAGGGCACGAACACGCTGGCCCCCAACACGCTGAACATGTTGCCGAAATTCGAGCTGGCGCCCATGCGAACGTACTTGAGGATGTTGGCAAACACCTTGCGGCCTTCCAACACTCCCTCCTCGAGCACCATCAGGCTTTTTTCCAGGAGGATGATGTCGGCCGCTTCCTTGGCGATGTCGACGGCGGTGTCCACGGAAATGCCGACGTCGGCGGCCCGCAGCGCCGGGGAATCGTTGATGCCGTCGCCGACGAAGCCGACGACGTGCTTCTTGCTCTGCAAGGCGCGGATGATCCGCTGCTTGTCGGCCGGGGAGAGCCGGGCGAAGAGGGTGGTTTTTTCGGCCGCGTCGGCGAGTTGGGCGTCGGACATGGCCTCCACTTCCCGGCCCAGCAGCATGGGTTCGGTCGAGAGACCGACCTCGTGACAGATCTTGCGGCTGACCAGGTCGTTGTCGCCGGTGAGGATTTTCACCGCCACGCCATGGTTCTGCAGGGCCAGCACGGCCGGCGCGGCGGTTTCCTTGGGCGGGTCGAGGAAGGCCACGTAGCCCTTGAGAATCAAGTCCTTCTCGTCCTCCCGGGAGTAGGCCGCCTGCCGCTGCTGGTTGTCCTTGTAGGCCACGGCCAGCACCCGGAATCCGTCGGCGCTGAGCTCGTCGCACTCCTCCTGCAAGTCCTTGATCAACAGCGGGTCGGTGGGGTAGATTTTCCCCTCGAGCTCGAAGCGGCTGCAACGCATGAACACGGCTTCGGGGGCGCCCTTGCAGATCAAGCGGTGGACGCAATCCGGCGTCTCCACCACCACCGACATCACCTTCCGCGAGAAATCGAAAGGGATCTCGTCGAACTTCTTGAACTCGGGGACGCGGAATCCCTTCTGCAACTCGCTATGCTGGAGGACCGCGCGATCCAGCACGTTCTTCAGGCCGGTCTGGAAATAGCTGTTGAGATAGGCCAGCATCAGCACCGAATCGTCCTCGTTGCGGACGACGTCGCAATAGCGTTCCAGGATCACGCGGTCGAGCGTGAGGGTTCCGGTCTTGTCGGTGCAGAGCACGTCCATGGCGCCGAGGTTCTGAATCGAGTTCAACCGCTTCACGATCACCTTTTTCCGCGACATCAGGATCGCGCCGCGGGAGAGGCAGACGGTGACGATCATGGGGAGCATTTCCGGCGTGAGGCCGACGGCCACGGCCATCGCGAAGAAGAACGCGTCCCCCCAGTCGTGCTTGGTAAACCCATTGATGACGAACACCAGCGGGACCATCACCATCATGAAACGGATCATCAACCAGGTGAACCGCGTAACCCCCTTGTCGAAACTGGTTTCCACCTGCTGCCCAACGATCGATTGGGCCATGCTCCCCAGATAGGTTTTGAATCCGGTCTCGACGATCACCCCGGTGGCCGTACCGCTTTCCACGCTGGTGCCGAGATAGCAGGTGTTCTTCAACTCCAGCGGTGCGCGGGAGCGGTTTTCGTCGCGGGCGTCGAACTTCTCCACGGGCAGCGATTCACCCGTCAGGCTCGACTGGATCACGAACAAGTCCTTGCAGGAAGTGATGCGGAGATCGGCCGGGATCATATCGCCCGCGGAGAGGCGGACCACGTCGCCGGGAACCAACTGACCGAGCGGCAGCTCCTGGCTCTGGCCATCGCGGACCACGGTGGCGGTGACGCTGATCATCGCTTTGAGCTTCGCCGCGGCGTCGTCGGCCCGCGATTCCTGAATGAACCGCAGCGCGACCCCCAGCAGGACCATCACGAACATCACGGTCGCCGCGCGGGCGTCGCCAGTGGCCAGGGATGCGGCGGCCAGCAACAGCAGCAGAATGACCAGCGGATTGCGGCAGGCATGGCCCAGGAGCTTGAGGCGGCCGTGCCGCTGTTCCTTGGTGACCACGTTGGGGCCGTGTTGTTCGAGACGCTCGGCGGCTTCCGCCTCGCTCAAACCGCTTTCGCTCGACAGCAGCTTGCCGAAAACGACCGCCGCGTCACACTGGGCCACCTCCAATAAGAGGGGCGATACCTGAATCTGACTGGGCGACCTTTTCAGGGCGGTCAGGACGTTCCGGGGTAGAATGCTGGTCGGTAATCGCATGGTTAGGTTCCGATGAGGATTCGCCGCGGCCCCACTTCTCGGTGGCAGTGGCCGGGGAATCCCAAATTCTAGCCTTCCCGGAGCCGTTTACCAAGTAGCGGCGGGGGGCCTGCTGGGACTAAAATAATCGTATCGCTTCCTTAACCATTGCGGTCCCCCACATGCTGTTGCATCTTGCAGAAACGATCCTCTGGACAAGCGTTGCCGGGCTGGCCACCAGCGACACCGGCAACTGGCCGCAATTTCGCGGGCCCACGGGCGACGGCCAATCGACGGCCCGCGGGCTCCCGCTCGCCTGGAGCGAAAGCGAACACATCCGTTGGCAGACACCGATCCATGGCCGCGGCTGGTCGTCGCCGGTGGTCTGGGGCGAACAGGTCTGGCTGACCACCGCGCCGGCCGACGGCCACGAGGCGTATGCGCTGGCGGTCGATCGCCGCAATGGCCGGGTGCTGTACGACATCAAGGTGTTCGACGTTCCCCACCCCCAAGACATCCACAAATTCAACAGCTACGCCTCGCCGACGCCGGTCGTCGAAGCCGGGCGGGTCTACGTGCACTTCGGCGCCCATGGCACGGCGTGCCTCGACAGCGGCTCGGGCAAAATCCTCTGGACACGCCGCGACCTGGAGTGCAACCACTATCGCGGGCCGGGTTCTTCGCCGATCCTGGTCGACGATCTGCTGATCGTGCACTTCGACGGCAGCGACGTGCAATACGTGGTGGCCCTGGACAAGATGACCGGCAAGACGGTCTGGAAGACCGATCGTTCCACCGATTTCGCCGGTTGCGAAGGCGATTACCGCAAAGCCTTTTGCACGCCCATCGTCATCGAGGTCGGCGGCCGCCGGCAGCTCGTCAGCCCCGGCTCCGAGGCGACGATGGCTTACGACCCGCGCTGCGGCGCGGAGTTGTGGAAGGTGCGTTACAAAGGCTTCTCCAGCACCTTGCGTCCCTTGGCCTGGCAGGGGCTGGTGTTGATCGCCACCGGTTTCGGAAAGAGCGAGTTGTGGGCCGTCCGCCCGGACGGACACGGCGACGTGACCGACAGCCACGTCGTTTGGAAGCTGCGTAAAGGCGTCCCTTCGAAGCCGTCGGCCGTGCTCTGGGGCGAGTTGTTGTATATGGTTCAGGACAACGGCCTGTTGAGTTGCGTGGAGACGAAGACCGGCAACGTGGTTTGGCAAGAGCACCTCCACGGCCAGTATTCCGCTTCGTTGTTGGCTGCGGAAGGACGGATCTATTGCTTCAGCCAGGAAGGCAAGACCATGGTCGTCGAGGCGGGCCGCAGCTACAAGGTCCTGGCCGAGAGCCAATTGAAGGACGGCTTTATGGCCTCGCCCGCCGTGACCGGCAAGTCGCTGATACTGCGGACGGAGCACCGGCTATTGCGGGTGGAGCAGTAGGGTGCGCGCTTGCATGCACGTCATAGGCGAGTCGCTCGATTTGTGCGCGCAAGCACCCACCCTACGAAGGTGAATCCAAGCGGCGAAAGGCCTCACCGCAGGCGCAGTAGTTCGCGGCCGACATGCCCATCACGCTATACTCTTCCACGTAGCCGATGAAGCCGCCCTGGGGAACCGCCAGATAGTCGTAGAGTCGGCGGGCCTCGGCGTAGATCTCGGCCGGCGTGCCCGCGATCGAGACCGTCTGGTAGCTGATCGGCATCATGAAGCACTGCCGGCCCCGCAGCCGCCGCCCCACTTCGGCCACGTCGTTCACGTTGGGCTGCGAAATATTGAGCACGTCGACGCCGATCTCGTGGAAGTCCTCCATGATCGCTACGAACTCGCCGCAGCAATGGTACCAGGTGTGTAGCCCCAGCTCATGGGCCAGGGCGAACTGCCGGGCGTAGCGAGGTTTGAAGAGCCGTCGCCACATTGCCGGCGAGATCATCAGCCTGGTCTGCGTTCCCCAATCGTCGGCAAAATGGATGCCGTCGAAGCCGTGGCGGGCCACCATCCGCATCAGCTCGCACTCGAAGTCGAGGATCCGATCCATCAAGGCCGCGAATCCTCCGGGCTCGAGCAAGAAATCCTGCATGGCATTCTCGAAACCACGCAGCAGCGTATAGACCGTGAACCCGCTGAGGTCCAAGCTGGCCAGGCGGTAACGGTCGCCGCAAGTTTCAAAGAACGCCGCCGTGGCCGACATCCGCTCGGCTTCCCGCAACTCGGGCACGCGGATCTCCGCCGGACCGGGCAACTCGCGATAGTGAGGCTCGACGGGGTGCCCCATCGTGCCGTCGCCCCGTTTCTCCAGCCGGTAACCCCACTCGTTGACCGACCAGTCCCAGGCGTTGGCCGAGCCGTCGCCCGGCGCGCCGAGCGAGAGGTGATACAGCAACAGATCTCCGTCGGCCTGATCGCGGTTCCAGAAGACCACGGGGATCTGGTCCGGGCATTGGAATTCGATGGCTTGCCGGACACGCTGTTTGCGGGTGGATGGGGTCATTCGCTATCGATGGTTCAATAGTATCTCAAGACGGTATTTTACCGCCGAGGACCCAGAGGAACGCGGAGGAAAACGATCAATTCGCCCCTCTGCGGCCCTCCGCGTCTCCCGCGGTGAATTTTAAGACGCAGTCTTACACTTCCGCTGCCACGTGGCTCGTCAATCCGGCAAGGGCCAAGGCTTCGTCGGCCGTTTTGCCGTCGTGGATCACGGACTTGAAGGCTTGGACCGCGGCCGTGATCTGGCCGAACCCCCAGATATTCCGGCCGATCGTGGCCCCCCGCGCGCCGCTTTCGACGACCTCGCCCATCATCGCCAAGGCCTGGCGGAGGGTTTTGGTCTGTGGTCCGCCGGCTGCGACCACCGGCACCGGGCTGTCGGCCACGATTTGCGCATAGGCCTGCACGTCGCCGCAATACGGCACCTTAACCACGTCCGTCCCCATTTCCACCGCGCACCGCGCCGCCCAAGCGATGTCTTCCGGAGTGAAGAGGATCTTGCCCGTGGCGACCTCGCGGGGGTAAATGTGGCAGATTACGGGAATTTCGAAGCGGGCCGCCTCGCGGACACAATCGGCGACCACCCGCAGGTAGTCGGCTTCGGTCGGCCCGCGGACGAAGGCCGCCACGGCGAAGGCGTCGGCTCCCAGTCGCACGGCATCCTCGGGGGTTGCCGCCTGCTGGCGGGCCGAGTCGTCGGGCCGCGCCATCGTGCTCTGCACGATCAGCGGAATCGCCCCGGCATAGGGAATCCAGGCGGAGGCGGCGATTCCCTTGTGCATCGTGACGGCGTCCGGCTCTCCGGCCACGACCGCGGCCAAGGTGGTTTTAATGTGCCGCAAACCGGGCGGCATGCCATGTGCATAGCCGAGCAAGTGATCGACGGCCACCGAACACAGCCGGCCCGAGGGGTGCGAAAACAGGCGATTCAAGCGAATGAGCTTTCCCAGATTCATGACGACTCCAGAGAGACAAAGGGCAAAAATCCGACCGACGAAATCGCGCGGGGTGTGGGGGAATGGAGAGAATCGTATACGCCCACGTGCCGCGACGACGCCCCGAGTATGCGATCTCCGCCGCCGCGTGTCTATGCGAAATCGCGCACGCACGTTATAGAATTGCGCACCGTGCCTGGGGGGCACTCAGACGCCCGCCGGTTGGCGCAGCCGGGCGAGCAGATTATCCACCAGTTCCTTGCGGCGATGCAATTCGTCGCGGGGCGGTCCAATCTGCGCGTGATGGATCTCGACCGGCAATTCGTTCTGTTCCATCACCAGTAAATCGATAATCAAGGCCCAGTCGGCATCGGAAAGAATTGGCTGGCCAGTCATTGCGAATCTCCTTCGCCGTAATCGCTCGTGTCCGGACAGGTCCGCTTGAATTATAGGCCCGGTGCCCGGGTGGGAAAGGAGTGGACAGTATACAGCCGGCAGTACGCAGCGGGCCGGCTGCCCACTACCTACTGCCGACTCACTCCGCGAAGCAATGCTGCAAGAACTCGCGGGCTTGTGCGGCGATTCCGGGCGTTTGGCTTTCGCGCGGTCCGGCAATATTGAGCACCGCGACACCATACTGCTGAAGCCAGCGGCGAATGGCCTGTCGATCGGGCGGGCAATTGAGATCGACCACCAGGCAGGGCCGGCGGTGCCGCTGGGCCAATCGCCGCGTCAGCTCCGTGCCGCCGATCGGCTCGCCGCGGCAAAGGATCAGCGTGGCGTCCGCGTCGAGCACGTTCTGCTGCGTGCGGACCGGATATTCGGGCGAGTCGGTTTCCGAAAGCGCGTAACAGGCGGGGATCGGGCCGTCTTCAGCGAGGCGTCCGCGCGGGCACCAACCCCCGTGGGGGATGCCCAATTCGATCGCTACATCGAGCGCGGCACGGTCCACCCCGCTCTGCCCGCCGGAGACGATCTTGGCCGGACGCTGGAGGGAACTTCCACCCGGATTATTCATGGAAAGAACTTAACGGCGGGTGGCACGCCCTGAAAGGGCGTGGTGGTCATGCGACCATATTGGGCGATTCACCACGCCCTTTCAGGGCGTGCCACCCAATTGACAAAGCCATTGCCGAGCGAGCCATTAGCGGCGAAAACTCGGTCCCGGACGATCGGCCAACGAATCGCCACGGCTGCCTGGCGCCGCGGAGGATTCGGGCATCGCCAGTTGCATTCCTACGGGGAGGTAGTCATGATCTTCGCCGAGCTTGTCGCGGTTCAGATCGTAGATCTCCGCCCATCGCGATTTTTTGCCCAATTGGCGACTGGCGATATCGATCAAGGTGTCGCCCTGCTCGACGGTGTAAACCCGCCGCCCCATCCCTTGCATGGTGCTCACGCTCACGGTTCGTGCGGCGCCCGCCGCCCGGCGATGATTGGCCTTGGGGCAGAGATCGGGGTAGTTCTTCTCCAATTCGTCGGCTGCAGGGGCCTGGAGCACGGTGCCCACGCGGAGGTGATCGTCGCGCGATGTTCGGTCGCGGTTCACCTCGGCCAAGGCCTTGAAGTAGGCCCCCGTACCGTAGAGATTTTCGGAGATGGTCCAATAATTGTCGTTGGGACGCACTTTATAGGTCCCGTCATTGCGCCGCCCGGGCGATGGCATGGGGCTTGCCGCCATGGCGGACCCGCTCATCGACGTTGCGTCGGGTATGGTGCTAACGCCCATGGGCGCCGGTGGGGCGGACGAAATCGGATCGGATTGCGAGCCGTAGCCATAACGACTTTGGCGATAAGTCGACATGCCGCCGCTTGCTGTGCCCGGCGACGATGGATAGGCGGACGCCGAGGAGTAGGAAGGCGTCGCGGTGTTCGAATCGCCGGCGGAGAGCGAAGTCGACGAGGAGCCAATGGCAGGCGGCGCCGCGGCGGAGCCCCAGGCGTTGCTGGTGCCGACCGAACTGCCGGACCGCTGATAGGGATCGGAGGAAATGTTCGGCGCCGTGGCGGCCGGCGAGGCTGCCGGAGAAGACGACATGGTGGCGGGCGAGGCCGGCGGGGACGGCATCGAAGGCGCGGGGGGCACTGAAACGGCGATGGTCGACGAACTCGTCGCGGGCGTTGCATTGGCAACCGTTTCGGTGGCGGCAGCGGGGAAGGTCGTCGGTGCGGCGCTTTCGGCTAGGGTGAGCGTCGCGGTTGTGACCGCCGACGCTTGTGGATTGGGCATCAGCGACGGCGGCGTGGTCGCCGACGTGGCGGAACTGTTGCCGCCGAGCGTGGAGCTATCGGCGGCGAGACTCCAACCGCCGGCGTTGAGCGGTGCTTTGAGGACCGTGGTGGAACTGCCGCATGCGGAGATGATCGTCGGCCGGCTGGGGTTCAGCAGACGCGGCGAGGCGAGGTTGCCGGCCCGTGCGTCGGTGCCGGCCGATTCGGCGCTGTTGGCAGCCGCAACGGCGGCCATGTCCGTGGCTTTTCCGCCGCTGAGGCGGACCGCCAGAACCACGCATAATATGACAAACAGTCCGAGAATCACGCCCACGCCGATTTTCGCTTCATTACCCATGCCCATCATTCGGCCTCCTTGCCAAAACGATTAAGCTGCAATTGCTATTTCTTTCGTGCCACGCGCATCTTCGCGCTTCGCGAGCGGGGATTTTCGTCAACCTCGCGGGGGCGGGGAAGAAGCGGTTTTTTGGTCAGCACTTCCCACCGCGGATCGTTGCGGAAGGCTTCCTTCACGCGGCGGTCTTCCAACGAATGGAAGCTGATAACGGCCATCCGCCCCCCGCTACAGAGGCGGTCGGGGATGCGCCGCAACGCGATCTCCAACGACTTCAATTCATCATTCACCGCGATTCGCAGGGCCTGGAACGTTCGCGTGGCCGGGTCGATTCGCGGGCCATGCCGCGGGACCCGCACGCAACGCCGCACCAATTCGGCCAATGCAGCGGCCGTCTGGATGGGTTTCTCGCGCCGCTCCTCGACGATCGTCTGCGCGATCCGCCGGCTGTAGCGTTCCTCGCCATACTGGTAAATCAGGTCGGCCAAGTGCTCCGCGCTGAGCCGATTGAGCAATCGCCAGGCGGGTTCGCCGCGCGAAGGGTCGAAGCGCAGATCGAGCGGTCCGGGGGACGAAAAACTGAAGCCTCGTTCCGGGTCGGCCAATTGGTCGCTCGACATGCCCAGGTCCAGCACCACCCCCTCGACGGTCGGAACTTCCAAAGCGTCGAGCAGCTCGGGCAGATCGCAGAAATTCCCGTGGACCAGTTTTACGGGCAGTCCGGCCAGGCTTGGCTCGGCTCGGTCGAGAGCTTCCGCATCGCGATCCAGGGCAATCACCAGGCCTTCGGGCCCAACCGCTGCGGCCAACGCCCGGGTGTGGCCCCCGCCGCCGAACGTGCCATCGACGAGCACGCCGCCGGGACGTGGAGCAAGCCACTCGACGATCTCGTCCAAGAGCACCGGGATATGAACCGGAATCTGTTCGGTCATGGAATTCGTTGCAGAAGCGAATTGTCGCCGCATGCACAGCCAACCGCGACCTTGGCCGGCCGCTGATCGGCACGGCAGTTCATTGTATCGCGGATGAGCCGAGGGGCGCGGATTGTTGCCATTAATGGCCGGCAACTCAAGAGCGCTTCCGGAGGTAGATAAAAAAACACTCGACCTCGGGCGCTTCCGTGTCCCTCTGAGGTCGAGTGTTCGCGGAGATCCGTCGGCAGGACCGGCGGGAACCCGCGGCTCGCGGCCGGGGTAGTCCATTCCCCCATACCCGCAAGGTGGCATGTCTGGTCACAATTCGCACCAGGCAGAACGTCAATCGGTGGCCGTAGTTTGACGTCCTTTCCCCTCGCGCGCGGCGAAACACGGACGGACAAACCTCGTAAATCATTTACCGGTAAGGTTCTCCGTTACGTTCGTTTGATTGCATCGGATATTTCAAATCGACGTCGATGATGATCGTTCGGTGGGTGGATCGAAGGCCGCCTCGGCGATCCGGTCGTAATGCGGTTGTTTCTCGGCCAAGTAAGCTGCCCAGCGATCGGCCGCCCAAAGCTCCAGATGGTCTTGCACTCCCAGCAGCACAACTTCCTTTTGCAGCCCGGCCCAGGCGGCCAGTTCCGGCGGGATCCGCACACGCCCTTGGACATCCAATTCGACCTGCTGCGCTTGGGCGTAAAATAATCGGGTGAACGCCCGCACGTCCTGCCGCGTCGGCGAGGCCTCCGCCAGCCGCTCTGCGAGACGGGAAAAAGCGGTCTCCGCATAAATCGCCAGCGAACCATCGGTGCCCGGCGCCACGAAGACGGCCCCCTTCTCGGGACCTTCCAGCACCGCGCGAACCTTGATCGGAATCGCCACGCGAAGTTTGTCGTCGATCGAGCGGCTGAAGCAGCCGGTGAGGAGCATTTTGTTTCACCACAAATCCCCACTGAACCCCACAGTGCCCCAAGCATAACCAGTTCTTTCTGCCCGTCAAGTAATCTTCTTTGGGATCGATTCTGATTGGGTCGGACGGTCGATCGTAGCTCTTGACCACCAGCCAACTTCCACGAATTTCGCGGGGGCGCAAGTGGCGAAAATTTTTTCGCCGCGGCGGAGCTACGGACAAGTGGCCAGCGATGTCCAGAGATCTTCGTAGGCCTGCACCGAGCGTTGCGGCGAGAACGCGTCGATGGCGCGGCAGCGATTGGCGGCGCTCAGCTCGGCGGCCCGGCCACGATCTTCGGCCAGGGCGACGATCTTGGCTGCAAATCCTTGCCAATTCCCGGGTTGCACGACCTGTTCCGCGGCCGCGTCCCCGAGTAATTCGCGGACCCCTTCGACGTCCATGGCCACCACCGGCAGCCCGCTGGCCATGGCCTCGAGCACCACGTTGGGCATTCCTTCCCAGAGCGACGGCAGCACCAACAATCGGCTCCCGGCCAACAGGGCGGGCACGTCCGCGCGCCAGCCGGCGAAATGCACCCGGCCGGCGATGCCCAGCTCGCGGCACTGCCGCCGCAAGGCCGGGCCCTCGGGACCCTCGCCCAAGAGCAGCAGATCGTGGCCGGCTAACCGGCCGAGCCAGCCGGACGCCGACGCGATCAGGCCGCGGAGCCCCTTCTGCCGCTGCAGACGGCCCACGTAAATTACCACCTCCCGGCCTTCAGGAACCCCGAGCAATCGCAGGTCTGCCGGGCGGAGGTTGGTAAACCGGGTTGCGTCGACGCTATTGGGGATCACCACCAGCTTGTCCGGTGGAAGCCGCCCCTGGACAATCGAGAACTGGGCGACTGCCTGGCTGACGCACACATTCCGGGCGACGAGCCCTTGTGTCCATCGATCGACCCACAGGTGCCAGGGGCTGCCGCGCTCAGCGACCCGGATGCCCGACACCACCGGCCCGACGCCATGGGACCACGCCGCAAGCCGTCCCAAGATGTTGGCATGGAAGAGGAAGGTCTGCACCACGTGAGGCTCTTGGGCCAGCAACAGCCCACGCAAGCGACGCCAGGCGATCGGCAGCAGCCAACGCCGCGGCGCGTCGAGAAATCGTACCGGGATCGTGGCCTCGTCGAGCCGTGCGACCAGCAAATCGCGACCTGCCTTCGGACGGGGGGCAATGCTGTACACCACGGGCTCGAAGCGGGCACGAGCGATATGGGTGGCCAGCTCGACGAGGGACCGTTCGGCCCCGCCGACCTCCAAATCCGTAATGCAAAGTGCGACGCGAATCTTGCCCATGCTCATACGGCTCGCCGAACGAAGTTCTGCCGCGCGGCGCGTTTGGGTAATTAGGTAATTTAGTTCCCCGGGCGCACCCGCCGTGTTGGTCGAGTGCAACCGTGTTTTCTCGGCCCAGGGCGGCCAAGCCGGCCGGCTGAAAGCAGGTTATACTCAGTAAGTCGCTTCAGAAAAATGGAACACCCTGATAAATCCCCCCCCGATGTCGGAACTCGACGCCTACGACTATCACCTTCCCCGCGAACTGATCGCCCAGGAGCCATTGGCCCGGCGGGTCGACGCCCGGCTGCTGATCGTTTCCCGCAAACAGAACTCGTTAACGCATTGGCATGTTCGCGACCTGCCCGAGATCCTGCGGCGGGGCGACTGCCTGGTGCTCAATGATACCCGAGTTGTGCCGGCCCGGCTGATCGGCTTTCGCGATAAGACTGGGGGGCGTTGGGAAGGGTTGTTCCTGGAGACTGGACCGGGGGGGCTCTGGCACTTGTTGTGCAAGACCCGCGGCAAGCTCTCCGAGGGAGAAAAGGTGACGCTGCGCAACGCCGCAGGCGGGGACGATATTCGGCTTCAACTCGTGGCTCGGCTGCCCGACGGGGGGTGGGCCTGCCGCGCGGAATCGAGCGAAGAGACATTTTCGCTCCTGGAACGGGTAGGCCGGGTTCCGCTGCCGCCATACATCCGCAAGGGGGAAATGCGGCCGGAGGATCGCCAGAACTATCAGACGGTTTATGCCGCGACGCCCGGGGCCGTGGCCGCGCCGACCGCCGGCCTGCACTTCACCGCCAAGCTGCTGGAACAATTGCAGTCCGTGGGAGTGACGCTCTGCCACCTGACGTTGCACGTCGGGGCCGGCACCTTTCGGCCCATTAAGAGCGAGGTGTTGGCCGAGCATCCGATGCACTATGAATGGGGACGCATCACGGAGGAGACGGTGCGGCAGATCGAAGCCTGCCGCAACGGCGGCGGCCGCGTGGTGGCGGTGGGCACCACTGTGGTCCGGCTCCTGGAGACGGCGGCCGCGGGAGGCTCGCTCCGCGCGTTTGCCGGCCCGACGAATCTCTTCATCCGCCCGCCGTACCAATTCCGCGCGATCGACGCCCTGCTGACCAACTTTCATTTGCCGCGGACGACGCTGCTGATCCTGGTGCAGACTTTCGGCGGCGACGAATTGATTCGCCGGGCGTATCAAGAGGCGATCCGCGAAGAGTATCGCTTCTACAGTTATGGCGACGCGATGTTGATTGTGTAGAGAGGGGGCAGGGTGCAGTTGCGCGATCCTTCCGCCATGCCCCGTCCGCCTTCCCTTACGCGCTCTTCGCGGCGTTGAGCATGATCATGAATTCGTGCATGAACGGGGCATAGTCGTGCCAGGTTCGGGCGCTGATCATGTGGCCATCTTTGACCATCGGGCAATCGACGTACTTGCCTTCGCCTTGCTGGACGTCGAGGGCGCACTTGGCCACGGTCGTGCAGGTGCGGCCGCGGATCACTCCGGCCGCACTGACGATCTCGATCCCATGGCACACCACGCCCACCGGCTTCTTGGCCTCGAAGAAGTGCCGCACAACGCGCAGCAGATCCTTGTCATAGCGAAGGTATTCCGGCGCGCGGCCGCCGGAGACGAACAGGCCCACGTATTGCGTGGGGTCGATGTCGCGAAACGCCACGTCCGCCTTGATGTGGTAGGCCGGCCGCTCCTGGGTGATGTCCCAGGGAATCGAGCTGTCCGGCGGCACTTCATGCATCACCGTGTGATAGAGCCGCGCCTCGGGGCCGGCCACGACGACTTGAAAACCATCTTCGGCGATGCGGAAGAACGGGTACAACGTGTCCATCGTCTCGGTGGCGTCGCCCAGAGGCATGAGGACTTTGCCGGCCGACGGTTTGTCGCCCGCGGCGACCGCGGCGGAGGCCATCATGGCCAGCGAAGCGGGGCCGGCGGCCAACATTGCACACATTTCTCGACGGTTCACGGAACCTTGACTCATCATCCGTTCTCCTGGATCAGGGAGGTTGCGTTGAAAAAACTGTTTCCCGACTCCGCCCTTCGGGGGCGATGCGGGCGACAACCATTACGTTACGGCGCGGGGTTGAAGGGGCCCGAGTTCTCGAACCGCAGCTTCGAATACTGTGTTATAACACCCTCCGCGGCGTGGCTCAATCCCCTGGCGCCACGCATGGCCGACGTCGTGCGACTTCGCAGAACGCAGTGAAATCCGTTCTACGCGGATGTTGGTTTTCGGTTAGTTTCGCCGCTGTCCGGGCAATCCAGCCGGGGGCGGGGGGGTGAAAACACCCTGCCCGCACCGCCGAACGAAAATGCAATACATTGCCGGGCGGCGGCCGACCGAATGGTAAAGTGGACGGCGGACCGTTGCCGCTCTCGCGACCGGCGAGCGGCGGCGGCGGCGCGGATTTCGCCTTGACTCCGTCTCGGCAGACTGGATAGGCTGTACTGAGATATGGCTACGGAAACTCATGGCAAGGTGGGTCGAGCGCGGCGAGTCCTATCGCATGTCTTTCGCGGGTTTTGGTGGGGCTCGCTGCGCTTGACCCACCCTACAATCTGGACAGACTGTACGGAGAGGCAGCGGCAATCAGCCGCGGAGTGAGTCGACGATCTCGCGGAGACACCGATGACGGATCCCAGCACGAAGCGTTCTTCCAAGCTCCTGGTGCTCGATACCAACGTCATTCTTCACGATTCCAGTTGCATCAATAACTTCGAGGAGCACGACGTCGTCATTCCCATCACCGTGATCGAGGAGCTCGATCGCTTCAAGAAGGGGAACGACGACGTCAATTACCACGCCCGCAATTTCCTCCGCCACCTGGACGAAATCAGCGGCGACATGCTCTCCACCGACGGGGCATCGCTGGGGCCGGGGCGGGGTTCGATCCGGGTGGTCATCAGCGGCCTGATGGACGAGGAGCTGCGTGCGGCGTTCTTCCAGGACGAGCCCGACCATCGCATTCTCAACACCGCGCTGTGGCTGCGGAAGCGCGAGCCGGGCCGCCGCGTGATCCTGGTTTCCAAGGACACCAATCTGCGGATCAAGGCCCGCTCGCTGGGGTTGCCGGCCGAGGATTACACCAGCGACAAGGTCGAGAGTTTCGACAAGCTTTATACCGGCAAGCGGACCATCAACGAAGTCCCCGGCGAAGTGGTCGATCACTTCTATGCCAACGGCGGCGAAGTTCCCAACGGCGAGCTTCCCTTCATTCCGAACCCGTTGGCCAACGAGAACTTCATCCTCCGCAACGGCTCCAAGTCGGTGCTGGCCACATACCGGGCGGCCCGCGAGGCTTTCGTGCGGGTGGAGAAGCTGGCGGCCTACGGCGTGAAGCCCCGCAACGCGGAGCAATCGTTCGCCCTGAACGTGCTCACCAACAACGACATCAACCTGGTGTCGATGGTGGGCAAGGCCGGCACCGGCAAGACGCTGCTGGCCCTGGCCGCGGCCCTGGAATGCCGCTCGCAATACCGGCAGATCCTGTTGGCCCGGCCGGTCGTGCCGTTGAGCAACAAAGATATCGGCTACCTGCCCGGCGACATCGCCGCGAAGCTCGACCCGTACATGCAACCGTTGTTCGACAACCTGGCGGTGATCCGCCACCAGTTCGACGAGCGCGATCCGGCTGCCGGCCGCATCCAGGAGATGCTCGAAGCCGAGAAACTGGTGATCACGCCGCTGGCCTATATCCGCGGCCGCAGCCTGCAGCGGGTGTTCCTGATCGTCGACGAGGCGCAGAACCTCACGCCCCACGAGGTCAAGACGATCATCACCCGCGCCGGCGAGCGGACCAAGGTGGTGTTCACCGGCGACATCCAGCAGATCGATCATCCCTATCTGGATTCGCTCTCGAACGGGCTGAGCTACTTGATCAGCCGGATGGTGGGGCAGCCGATCTACGCCCACATCACGCTGGAAAAGGGCGAGCGGTCGGCCCTGGCCGACCTGGCCAGCGACCTTCTGTAAAGGGGGAGGGCGGAAGGAAAGGGGCGCCATGCCGCTCGCCTTCCGGCGTCCAATCAATCGGCCACCGCCGCAATGCGGTCGGCTTCGCGAATTCCCGAGAGATACGCGCCATGGACGGTGGCGTAATGACGGCGGATGGTCGCTTCGCCGGCGAAGAACAGCCGCTGGGCGACCGGTTCGGCCAGGACGTCGAGCATGGCCGGTTCGGTGCCCAGGGGGATCGCGAGATGGGCGCCGAGCGAAAAGGGTTGCCAGCCCCAACTCGTGGCGCGTGCCGCAATCGGATCGCGGGCCGCGGCCCCGAACATCTTGCGGATGACCGTCATTGCCGCGGCGACCGCCGCGGCAGGGCCGCCGCGTTCCAGCGCGCGGGCGGCGCGGCCGTGGCTCCAGATCGAGAGGATCGGCGCGTCGAGCAACTCAGCCAGGTTGGTCCATTCCACGAATTGGCCGTGGACATCGCCGGTATACCCCAGAAACGCTTCGTTTGGCCAGAAGGCTTTGCCGAAGCGAAGCACGATGCGGTGGGCGACACCCACGCCGAGGGCGGCGATGACCTGGAGTTTGGCGGGCGGCAGCTCGGGCTCGAAGCGGACCGAGCGGGCCTTGAGCACGCCCAGCGGCAGGGTGACGATCGCCCGAGCGGCGCGGATATGCTCCCGGCCGGTGTCGATCGTGACTCCCTGGTTCGAATAGCCGACCGACCGCACCACTTGCTCGAAGCGAATGTCGTCGAGGTCGTGGGCCAGCAGCGCAGGCACCTGGCCGTAGCCGCCGCTGAGCAGATGGTCTTCGCCCTGGTAGGATTCGCCTTCGGACTTGCTCCAGTAACTCCGCAGGGAAAGGGCTCGGGCGTCGTCGGCGCCGGAGGTTTCGATCTCCCAACTGGCGGCCCAGCGGAGAAAGCGGGCCTCGCGCGGTTTGCGCCCCTGGTCGAGCCCGGCCTCGGCCAGAGCGTCGGCCACCGTGATGTCGAGCTGCCGGCCCGCGGAGCGCCGCGCGTCGATCTGCTCCGTGCGCTTGATCAGCGCGTCGGCTCGGCCGTAATAGGTTTCGATTTCGGGCTCGCTGAAGCGGTAGCCGTCGAGATCGTAGACCGCCAGCGAATCCTGGTCTCCTTCAATGGTCTTGATGTCCAACTTCTTGCAGAGCCCATAAACGGGATTCTGCCGGATGCCTTCGATCCATTGGGCGCCCAGATCGACGCGTTGGCCGCCGAGATCGACGCTCTCGATGCGGCCGCCGATGCGTTTTCGCGCTTCCAGCACAGTGACCGCGAAACCCTGTTGCCTGAGTTGCCGGGCGGCCGCCAGCCCGGCCACCCCGGCGCCGATCACGACGATCCGTTCGCGGCGGCTTCGCGCGGGCGTGGCGAGAGTGGGGTCACGGGTGGAACAGCCGGGCAAAGCGGCCCCCAACGCAAGCCCTGCCAAGGTCTGGGCGAACATCCGCCGACTGAGGGTGGCAGCGGTGTGGATCGCCTGGCCCGCGGACGCGGGGACTTTTTGCATAGAATACCTCGATGAGCGGCGGCGCATGTTACCACGAAAGCTCTCCGCCACCAAGAGCGCGGAGGCGGCGTTGCACGCCGGGCGGGGTGGAGGTAAACTGAACCTTGGCAACACGATATGCCGGTCCGCCTGACGAACCCACCATGACCGAAACCTGGTCGCCCGAATCCTGGCAAACAAAACCCGCCGCGCAGCAGGCACGGTATCCGGATGCGGCGGCGCTTTGCGAGGTGCTGCGGAGCTTGGCCCAGTTGCCGCCGCTGGTGACCAGTTGGGAAGTGGAGAATCTGAAAGCGCAACTGGCCGACGCCACCCACGGAAAGCGCTTCTTGTTGCAGGGGGGCGATTGCGCCGAGAGCTTTGACGACTGCCGCTCGGAGCCGATCGCGGCGACGTTGAAGATCCTCCTCAAAATGAGCTTCGTGCTCGTTTACGGCTGCAAGCAACAAGTGATCCGCGTGGGCCGTTTTGCCGGCCAGTATGCCAAGCCCCGTTCGTCGGACGGCGAAACCCGCAATGGAGTGACGCTGCCCAGCTATCGCGGCAACCTCATCAACCGCCACGCCTTCACGCGCGAAGATCGCACGCCCAATCCGGAATACCTGCTACGGGGCTACGAGCGATCGGGCCTTACGCTCAACTTCATTCGCGGGCTGGTCGACGGGGGTTTCGCCGATCTTCATCATCCCGAGCTTTGGGACCTGGAATTCGTGAAGCACTCCTCGCACTCGCACGAGTTCCAGGCGATCATGGATGCGATCGGCGACGCGGTCCGCTTCATGGAAACCATCGCCGGGCGGCGGCTGGACGAATTGACGCGGGCGGAGTTTTTCACCAGCCACGAAGGGCTCCATCTGGCGTACGAGCAAGCGCAGACGCGGCGGGTGCCGCGGCGACCGCATTGGTACAACCTGAGCACCCACTTCCCCTGGATCGGCGATCGCACCCGGGCGGTCGGCGGCGCCCACGTGGAGTACTTCCGCGGCATCGCCAACCCGATCGGCCTGAAGGTCGGACCGGCCATCGAGCCGGAGGAGTTGCTGGCCCTGATCGGCATTCTCAACCCCGACAATGAGCCGGGCCGGCTGACGTTGATCCACCGCTTCGGCGCGACCAAGATCGAGCGTTACCTGCCGCCTTTGGCCGAAGCGGTGCTCCGCTCCGGCCGGGTGGTGCTCTGGTGTTGCGATCCGATGCACGGCAACACTCTGACCACGGCAACCGGCATCAAAACCCGCAACTTCGACGACATCCTCTACGAGCTCGACCAGGCCTTCGACATTCACCAGCGGCTGGGCTCGCGCCTGGGCGGGGTGCATTTCGAGTTGACCGGCGAGAACGTCACCGAATGCATCGGCGGGGCCCGCGGCCCGACCGAGAAAGATCTCACCAAGGCCTATTTCAGCGACGTCGATCCGCGGCTGAATTATGAGCAGGCCTTGGAGATGGCGTTGATGATCGCGCGCAGGAAAACAGGATGAAGTCAAAGTAGGGTGCGTGCTTGCACGCACGCGTTCGACGCGGCGCTCGACTCGTGCGTGCAAGCACGCACCCTACTGCCGACTGCCTACTGCCGACTCTTTTTCTTTTTCGCGTTTCGGCTTATACAGGTCGGTGGCCGTGCCGAGAAACACTTCGGCCGCGAATCCTAGAGTCTCCGATAGCGTGGGATGCGGGTGGATCGACTCGGTGAGATCGCGGACGGAGGCGCCCATTTCGATGGCCAGCACGGCCTCGGCGATCAGTTCGCCGGCGCCCGCGCCCACGATGCCGCAGCCGACGACCCGCTCGGTGTCGGGATCGATGAGCCACTTGGTGAGCCCCTCGGTGCGGCCGACCGCTTGTGCGCGGCCGCTGGCGGCCCAGGGGAACATCGCCACGGCCACATTGCGCCCTTGGCGCTTGGCCTCGCTTTCGCTCAGGCCGGCCCAGGCAATCTCGGGATCGGTGAACACCACCGCCGGAATAGCCCGCGGCGCGAAGACCGCGGGAGAGCCGGCGAGAAACTCCACGGCCACCTTGCCTTCGTGGGCCGCCTTGTGCGCGAGCATCGGTTCGCCGGCCACGTCGCCGATGGCGAGAATGTGCGGGTCGGCCGTTTGTTTCTGCTGGTCGGTGACGATGAAACCCTTCGCATCGATGTGAACCTTGGTGTTTTCCAGGCCCAGCCCGGCGCTGTTGGGGCGGCGTCCCACGGCCACCAGCACGCGGCTGTAGCGCTGGCTCTTCGGCGCGTCGGTCCCCGCGAACGTCACCTCGATGGAGTCGGTCTTATCGGCGAGGCCCACGACCTTGGTGTTCAGGTAGATCGCCGCGAACGACTTTTGCAGCCGGGCGTGCAGCGGCTTGACCAGGTCGCGATCCGCGCCCGGCAGCAGGCCGTCGGTCAATTCGACCACCGAGACCCGAGTGCCCAACGCGGCATACACGGTACCCATTTCCAGTCCGATATAGCCGCCGCCGACGACCAGCAGCGACTCGGGCACGTCGGGCAACTCCAAGGCGCCGGTGGAATCCATCACCCGCGGCGTGGGCAGCTTGAAGCCCGGAATCCACGTGGGGCTGGAGCCGGTGGCCACGATGGCGTGGCGGAAGCTGAGCTTGGCATCGGCCAGCGGTTCGCCGCCGACCGCTTCCAACTGCAGACTCTGGGAATTGTTGAAGGCCGCCTTGGCCTGAATCACCTGCACGCCGCGCTTCTTGGCCACCTGCTTCAAGCCGCCGGTGAGCGTGGCGATCACCTTTTCCTTCCGCGCCCGCATCGTGTTGACGTCGATCTGCGGGGCCGGATAGCTTACGCCCCAATCGTCGAGGTGCGCGGCTTCGCCGATGGCCTTGGCCACGTGCAGCAGGGCCTTGGAAGGGATGCAGCCGCGGAGCAAGCAGACGCCGCCCAACCGCGGCTCGAGATCGACCACGGTGACTTGCATACCCAGGTCCGCGGCCAGAAACGCGGCCGCATAACCGCCCGGTCCGCCGCCTAACACAACGAGTTGCGTGTCCATGAGGAATTCCAATCGGGGAAAGGCGTAATCCGAGAACTGTCATTCTGAGCGCAGCGAAGAATCTCCGTTGCCATTCCAACGGTCGCTAAGATCCTCCCAATGCGGGTTCTTCGCCTCAATCAGCGCTAGCTTCTTCAACCGTGACCAACCCTTGATTCGTTTTTCGCCCTCGATCGCTTGCCCCACGTTCGAGAACGTCTCGTACCATGCCAACGTATTGATGTTGTACTTGCTGGTAAATCCCGGCACGAGCTTTTGCTTATGCTCTTGCACGCGCCGCTCCAGGTCGTTCGTGACGCCGGTGTAAAGCGATCGTGACCTGTTCGTCATAATATAGACGTAGTAGTCGGGCATCTTGGCAGTTCCGACTAGATCCTTCGCTGCGCTCAGGATGACAATCTTCGCTCAGGACGACAATCTGCGCTCAGGATGACAATCTGCGCTCAGGATGACAATCTGCGCTCAGGATGACAATACTTCCACCAGGATCACAGGCACCGCTCAGAATCACAGTCTTCGCCCAGGATCACAGTCACCGCTCGGCGAGTAGCAGTTTGCCGGGCGACTGGAGGTAATCGATCACTTCGTTGAGGAACCGCGATGCGGCGGCGCCGTCGACCAGCCGATGGTCGTAGGACAGGCTCAACGGCAACATCAGCCGCGGGGCGATCTTCTCCTCCTTCACCATCGGCAGCCACCGCGACCGGCCCAACAACAGGATCGCCACCTCGGGGTGGTTGATGATCGGCGTGCTGTAGGTGCCGCCCACCGCGCCGAGGTTGCTGATCGTGAAGGTTCCGCCCCGCAAGTCCTCCAACGCGAATTGCACCTGCCGGGCCCGCTCGGCGACCGAGGCAATCGCCCGGGCGATCTCCGGGATCGTCATCCGATCGACGTTGCGGACCACCGGCACCACGAGGCCCCGCGGCGTATCGACGGCCACGCCGAGGTGGACATATTGCTTGTAGACCACCTGCTCGTTGGCTTCGTCAAAGGTGGCGTTCAACAAGGGGTGGTTCCGCAGCGCGATGGCGACGGCCTTCATCAGGATGGGCATCGTCGTGAGCTTGAGGTTCGCGCCCAGGAAACCCTCCGGCACGGTTTTTCGCAGCCGGTCCAGATCGGTGATGTCGGCGTCGTCGAAGTTCGTCACGTGGGGAATCGTGGCGGCCGACTTCGTCATGTGGGCGGCGATGGTGCGGCGGATCTGCGACATGCGTTCGCAGCGCACCGGCCCCCAGGCGTCCTGGCTGATCTCGCCCGCTGGAACCATGGACTCGGCCGAGGCCACCGGCACGGCCGGCGCGACCGCCGGGGCCGGTTCGGCCGAACGGGCCTGGACGGCCAAGGCGCCCTTTACATCCTCGACCGTAATCCGGCCGTGCTGGCCGCTTCCCTGGACCGATGCCAAATCGACTCCCAGTTCGCGGGCCAGCCGCCGCACGGCCGGCCCGGCCGGAAGAGGACCCGCTCCTTCGGCCGCTGCGTCCGGCTCAACATTCGGTGATGGAGCCTTTTCCGATCGCGGCGCTGCGGCCGGGGAGGATACTTGCCGCTGCGTCGGGCTTGCGGTTGGCTGCCTGCCGCCGTTCTGAGCCTCAGGCTTGGCGGCTGCCGCACTTTCGACGGCGGCCGGCTGTGGCGTCGACGATTCCGGCTCGCCGGCCGCTTCCAAGGTCAAGATCGCCTGGCCGACCTTGACCCGATCTCCCTTCTTGACCAGCAACTTGGTAATGCTGCCGTGGTGCGGGCAGGGAACTTCGATCACCGCCTTATCGGTTTCCAGCTCGACGACTCCCTGGTTGGCCTCGATCGTTTGGCCCTCGCGGACCAACACGTTCACGACGTCGCCGCCGCTGATGTTCTCGCCCAATTCGGGCAACTTGAATTCCATCGTCATGCTCCCTGCTTCAGACTCTCACCGGATTCGGTTTGTCGGCATCCAGCCCGAGGGTCTTGATCGCCGCGGGCAACTTCTCTTGGGGAAACTTCCCCTGGGCGGCCAATTCGGCAAGCGCGGCCAGGGCCACGTTCTCGGCATCGACTTCGAAAAATCGCCGCAATTCCTGGCGAGCTTCACTGCGGCCGAAACCGTCGCAACCCAAAACCACGTACGGCCCGGGGACCCACGGTGAAATCGACAATGGCACCGCGCTGACATAATCCGAAGCGGCGACCACCGGGCCGGCTTGTCCCTGGAGCACCTTTTGCACGTGGCTTTGCCGCGGCGGCGCGGCGGGGTGCAGCCGATTCCAACGCTGGCAATCGCGGCCGTCGTAGAGCAGCGACTTGTAGCTGGTGACGCTGTAGACGTTGCTGGAGACGCCGAAATGTTGTTCGAGAATATCCTGGGCGCGGAGCACCTCGCGGAGGATCGCCCCGCTGCCCAACAGTTGCACCTTCGCCGCGGCGGGGCCCAGGTCGCGCTGGGAAAGCTGGTACATTCCCTTGCAAATGCCCTCGGTCGCGCCCAGGGGAAGGATGGGGTGTTCGTAGTTTTCGTTCATCAGCGTGATGTAGTAGAAGATGTCCTCCTCCTCGTAATACATCCGCCGGATGCCGTCGAGCACGATCACCGACATTTCATAGGCATAGCACGGATCGTAGGCTTGCAGGTTGGGATAGGCCAGGGCGTAGAGGTGGCTGTTGCCGTCCTGGTGCTGCAAGCCTTCGCCGGCCAAAGTGGTGCGGCCGGCCGTGCCGCCCATCACGAACCCCCGGCAGCGCATGTCGCCCGCGGCCCAGATCAGATCGCCGATGCGCTGGAAGCCGAACATCGAGTAGTAGATGAAAAAGGGGATCATGTTCAGGCCGTGACTGGAATGCGCGGTCCCGGCGGCGATGAACGACGACATGGAACCGGCCTCGGTGATCCCTTCTTCGAGGATCTGCCCGTTGGTGGCCTCGCGGTAGTAGAGCACGGTGTCGGAATCCACCGGCTCATACAACTGCCCCGCGTGGGAGTAGATGCCGATCTGGCGAAAGAGGGCTTCCATGCCGAAGGTGCGGGCTTCGTCGGGCACGATCGGCACGATGTATTTCCCCACCGATTTGTCGCGCAATAGCCGGGCCAACAGCCGCACGAAGGCCATCGTGGTCGAGGCCTCGCGGCCTTCGCTGCCGGCGAAGAACTCGCCGTAATCGTCCCACTTGGGCGGTTGGAGCTTGGCCATCGGCGAGCGGCGGCTGGGCAACGAGCCTCCCAAGGCCGTGCGGCGGGCGTGCAGATATTGCATTTCCGGGCTGTCGGACGCGGGCTTGAAGAACGCGGCCTCGCCCACGTGTTCTTCGCGGATGGGGATATTGAAGCGCTGGCGGAACTCCTCCAACTCCTCGTCGTTGAGCTTCTTCTGCTGATGGGTGATGTTGCGCCCTTCGCCGGCCTCGCCCAGGCCGTATCCCTTGATGGTCGTGGCCAGGATGACGGTGGGGGCCCCGGTTTGCTCGACCGCCGCCTTGTAGGCCGCATAGACCTTGGCCGGGTCGTGTCCGCCGCGCGTGAGCTTGTGAAGCTGTTCGTCGGTCAGATCGGCGACCAGCGCTTGCAGTTTCGGGTCGGAACCGAAGAAATGCTCGCGGATATAGCTGCCCGGCATCACGGTGTATTTGAGATATTGTCCGTCGACCACCTCGCCCATGCGGCGGACCAGGGCGCCGTCCGTATCGCGGGCCAGCAGCGGGTCCCAATTGGAGCCCCAGATAACTTTGATCACGTTCCAGCCGGCGCCGCGGAACGCGCCTTCCAACTCCTGGATGATCTTGCCGTTTCCCCGCACCGGACCGTCCAGCCGCTGCATGTTGCAATTGATCACGAAGATCAGGTTGTCGAGCTTCTCCCGGGCCGCCAGGGTGATGGCCCCCAAGGTTTCCGGCTCGTCGCATTCGCCGTCGCCCAGGAATGCCCAGACCCGCGAGGCGGCCGCGTCGGTCTTGATGCCGCGATCGACCAGGTAATGGTTGAAGCGCGCCTGGTAGATCGCCATCAGCGGGCCCAAGCCCATCGAGACCGTGGGGAACTCCCAGAAATTGGGCATCAACCAGGGATGAGGATACGACGAAAGACCGCCGCCTTCGGCCAACTCGCGGCGGAAATTCTCCAAGTGGGTCTCGTTGATCCGTCCTTCCAGGAACGCCCGCGAGTAGATCCCCGGGGCCGCATGACCTTGGAAGAAGACCTGGTCGCCCGGCCCGCTGCCTTCCTTGCCGCGAAGGAAATGGTTGAACGCGACCTCGTACAGGGTGGCCGCCGAGGCGAAGGTGGAAATGTGCCCACCGATGCCCGGGCTTTCCCGATTCGCCCGGACCACCATGGCCATGGCGTTCCAGCGAATGATGCTCTTGATCTTCCGCTCGATTTCACGATCGCCGGGGTAGTCGGGCTGTTGCTCGGCGGGAATCGTATTGATGTAGGGCGTGGTCGCACTGGAGACGAACGGCACGCCGCGGTTGAACGCCCGCTCCTTCAATCGCTCCAGCAGGAATGCGGCCCGCTGGTAACCGCCGCTTTCGATGGCGTAATCCAACGATTCGAGCCATTCCGCGGTTTCCGCAGGATCGGCGTCGTGAGCCAGGGCCGATAGCACCCCATTGCTGGCAGGTCCCTCTTGCCCATTAGAAGCTGGGGTCCCCCCCTTGGATGTCCCGCTGCTCTTGAGTTGTTGCGACATTGCTGACCCTGATAGACTTGCCCGACCGACCCTGATTTTTAACCCCTAATAATACGGGGGTCCTCGGCGAGAGTCAAACCCTGCGGGCGACCTCGAAACGGTTTGAAAAATCAAGTGCGAGCGCCGTAAGCCGTTTTATATTGAGATGTTACGCCGAGCAATAAATTGCCACTGGCCGAAAAGAAGGCGCGAAGATGGCAAGGGTTTCTTCGGCCAAACGGCACCGCGGGCGCAAGTTTATTCGGCTCACCGGAACGCCCGACTGAAGGTCTCTACTCGCTATGGCGACCTAAGCATTGCGAAACGCCTTGGTCGGAGACCGGTTGCAACCGCAGAATCGCGCAGGACCGTTCGGCAGCTATTACCGCGCCGGCTTGCGAGCCATGGTCGCGGTTGCCCCGCCGCGGAGCGACTCAAGCCGGGCCAGGGCCGACTGACGCAGCTCGCCAGTGGCTCGTCGAGCGGCCATTTGATAATAGATTTTCGCAGCGGCCACTTTACCGTCCTGCTCCGCCGCCTGCCCACGATCGAACCATTGCCGGGCCTCGGCATTCTGGGCGTCTTGTTCCGCCTCGTGGAGCCGCCGTGCCTCGGCGACGCTCGGCGCCGCTTGCCCGGCCGAGCTTGAAGCGGCCGCAGCCAAGCTCCGGGCGGCTCGATCCGCCGCTGGGGCGCTGGCCATGCCGGCTCCCGCGCCGAGCAGGGCCGCGTCGGCCTTTTGGAAGTCGTGAACCGTGGCGCGGACCTGCGTATTGGCAGCCGTGCGCGACGAGCCGATCGCCGAATTCCGCAACCCCGGCAGTCCGGCCTGGCTCTGCCCGCCGGCCGCGCTATCGACGCCACCCAACGACGTGCCGCCCTGGTCCGGCACCAACACGGACGTCGACGTGCCGAACATCCCGAAGGCCGGAAGTTGGACGGTCGATGCGCCGGCGACTCCGGACCCGATGCTCCCAAACGGTGAAAAGCTGCCCACCACCGGAACGACGCCCATCACGAACGGACTGAGCGAGGTGTCGGAAAAGGCGCCCGACTGGCCGTTCATCATGGTCACGCCGGGCGACTGGCTGCTGATGCTGCGGCTGGAACTTTGGCCCGCCGTGGCGAAGAAATTGAAGGTGCCGGACGGGCCGACGGAGGAATAGCCGAACGTGCCGGCCCCCGGCGTGGTCTGTAGCCCGCCGCCGAAATTGAAATTCACGCCGTGGGAGCTAAACCCCCAACTGATGCCGATATTCTCGGAGAAACTGTCTCCGAGGGAGTGATAGCCGAGACCGACGTGCGACTGCTGCGCCCGCACCCCGCCGGGGAATCCCAGCACGAGGATCGCCATGCCGATCGGCAGCACAATTGGCCAGATTTGCATCGTAGGCGCTCGCAAGCCGGTTCAGATCCATCACTGGCATCATTCTATCAGAGCGTGCGGTCCAGGCCAGAGAGGGAGCCGAGAAAGGGAGATCAACTCAATGCGGTGCCGACGAATATTCCTATCTCCCCCTCTCCTTCTGTTTTTCACCGCCACATGGCATGGGCCAAGCCCACGGCCGAGGGGACGGAGATCATCAAGGGGATCCACGCCGCCAGCGCCGGGCTGATGACGGCACTCGTACCGAGATATTGAAAGCCCATCTGGATGAGGAGGAACATTACCACCAGCACCAAACATAACCCCATCGAAAAAAAGATGTTGCGTGTTTGCCGCGATACGACCAGGGGCAGCCCCATGAAGAGCAGAGTGACATCCAGTATCGGCTGCACAATCCGCGCATGGACTTCCACCCGCACGTCGGCCGTGTATTCCAGACTGGGGTTGTGCAGACCGCGGATCAGGTCCAGCGTCGAGGCGTTGTTGCGAAACATCTGGTCACCGACGAGCTGATCGAATTGCAGGTTGCTGACCACGAAACATTCGTCGGCTTTCAAACAGTCGGGGCGATCCAGAGAGGTAATCACGATTTTTTTGCCGGCCAACTCCAACGAAGGCTTGCCGAGAAGTTGTTTTGGCTCCGTAACCCCCCGGAGCAGGTAGCCGCCCAGCCGGCCGTTTTCCGGCGGCAAGTAGAAAGCCTTGGCGGCCACCAATTCGCGGCCGTAGCGCGCCAGGGAGGGGGGCAGCCGGAAGTCGGGTTCGTCGATGCGCTGCTCCCGGCGGTTGCCCGAGCGCCCGGAGATAAAGATGTCGGTCTGTTGGTCGGTTTTGAACGCGAGATCCTCGCTGTTCTGGCCGAAGGCCTCGCTGGGGGTTCTCCCCAGGTGGCCGCGAATCCTGGGGATCACCAACTCCCGGTTGAGCGTGCCCAACAAGCTCAGTACGATCGCCGCGCAAATAATCGGCGCCACCACGCGGATCCGGGAAATTCCCGCCGACATCAGCGCCGTCAACTCGTTGTACCGCTGTAGCCAGGTGACGGTGAACATCGCCGCGATGAGCGTCAGCATGGCGCTGGTGTGCTCGAAGAACATGATCGACTGATAGGCGTAGAAGGGGAGCATCACGCGCGCCAGGCCGCCCCCTTTTTCCCCGATCTTCATGAAGTCTTCGAGATTGGTGAAGGCGTGGAAGACGATATACAGGCCCGTCAGACTCAAGAAGCAAATCACGAAGGCCTTGAAAAACTGCCGCAGCAGATAGCGATCGATGATCCGCATCAGAGCACCTGGCCGATGGCGCGTGCGAGGGCTTCCATCCCGCGGCGGATATTCGCGCACGAGGGAACTCCGAAACTCAAGCGGAGACGGTTCCGCGGCGCCCGCAGCGGTTCGCTGTAGCAGTAATCGCCGGGCACATACAACACTCCCTCGCGGACGGCGGCGGCAAACAGCGGACCGCCGATTCCGGCGTCGAGGTGCTCGGGAAGCCGCAGCCAGACGTACAGCCCGCCGCTGGGCCGAACCCAGTCAATACAACCTAACGGTTGAAGCAGTTCGACGGCTGCATGGAGCATGACGTCGATCTTCCGGCGGTAACCGGCCCGCAATTCTTTCACGTGCGGTTCGAACAGTCCCAGCCGCAACACCGCGGCCATCAGCGCCTGGTTGAAATGCGGCGAACCGAAGTCCGTGTTTCCCTTGGCAGCCAGGACAGGGGCAAGCAATGCCGGGGGCAGAATCCCCCATCCCACGCGAATCCCCGGGGAGAATGCCTTGGAAAACGTTCCCGCCAAAATGACCGTTTTCCCTTCGGGGTCGAAGGACCGCAGGCTGGGCAGGTCGTCGCCATCGTAGCGCAACTCGCGATAGGCCGCATCCTCGATCACGTAAATCCGCTGCCGGCTCGACCAGCGCTGGGCGATTTCCACCAGTTCCGCACGGCGCTCCGCGGACAGGGAAACGCCGGTGGGGTTGTCGTAGTATGTCGTGACGTAGATTGCCTTCACCCGCTGGAGCTCGCCGGCGGCCCGCCGCCGTGAAAGCTCTTCCTCGACCGCTGCGGGAATCAAGCCATGGTGATCGGTGGCGACACCCACGGCGCGCACGCCCAGATTGCGCAGCGTGCCCAGATAGACGTAGTAGCTCGGCGCGCCGCAAATCACGATATCGCCCGGGTCCATCAACGCATCGGAAACCAAGGCCAGGAATTGATTGCTGCCGGCGGTGACCACTACCTGATCGACAGAAAGCTGCAATTCCCCCGCGCTGCGTCCGTCGGCTTGGAGCATCCGCTCGAGGATTGCTTCGCGCAAAGGCAAATGGCCGCGGGTGGTGCCGTATTGCAGGGCGGCCCGGGCCATCTCCGCATCCGACCAGAGCTGTTGGAAGGCCTGGCCGGTTGGTCCAACCGGCAGTGTTTGTTGATCCACGAAACCGACCGCCAGCGAGATGACGCCGGGGTTGACCAAGGCCTTGGCCATCAACACGTTGGCTAACGGCTCGCCACCTGCCCAGCCAGCTCGCTGGCTCAGTCCTTCGAATGCGGCGGTGTGTGGGGGGATTGGTTCACGCATTGATTGGTTCTACGTACGCGTGCGGGCAGGATAGGGTATTTTGGCGTCTGGAGTCAAGGCAAAGGAGTTCTCAGACGTTAAGAGCTGGGATCTTCGCCTTAAATGCCAAGTGCTAAGCTCTAAGCTCTCGGTCCTTCAGATTTGTGCGCTGGTCCCCTATATTGAACCGATGCAAGAGCCGGGGTGTCCCAAAGACGGTCGGACCCGTCAATTGGTTCGTTATCTTACCCAAGGCGCCGAGTGGTGCCGCCGCACGCTGCTCAATTTGCTGCTTCCGCCATGCTGTGTGAATTGTCACGCAGAGCTTGCGGCGGACCAGGAGGAATTGCTGTTCTGCGACAAGTGTCGCGCGGTGCTGGCACCGGCAGCGTGGCGATATTGCCATCGCTGTGGGGTTCGCCTGCCGGAGGATTGCGCGACGTCCGACGATTGCCCGTCCTGCCGCCGTTTCGGGTTGCAATTCGATGCCGTGGTACCGCTGGGCATTTATGACGGGGAACTTCGTCGCGTGGTGCTCAAGCTGAAACGTTCGACGGGCGAGGTCCTGGCGATGAATATGGGGCGGCTGCTGGGCCACAGCCGGGCAGAAGATCTCGCGGCCCTGCGGGCCGATTGCGTGGTGCCGATCCCCATGTTCTGGATGCGAAAGTTCCGGCACGGAATCAATAGCGCGGAATTGTTGGCGGAGTTTCTTGCCCACGATCTGCGGTTGCCCTGCCACAAACGGGCATTGTTCCGCAAGCGTAACACGGTACGCCAAATGGAGTTACCGCCAAGAAAGCGATTCCGGAACCTTCGCGACGCGTTTGAGCTCCGAGCGGGCTACGATTTAAGAGGGGTACGGGTTTTGCTCGTGGACGACGTTTTGACGACCGGCGCAACCTGCAGTGCGGCCGCCAAAACGCTCAAGAAAGCAGGCGTCCCATGGGTGGGCGTAGCCGTGTTGGCACGGGCCGAAGGGCATGTCCAGCAGACGTGAACCGGACGAACCCCTTTCGCGTAGGGTAACGGGGAGTTGTTCCGGAAATCCAGATTCCACTACAATACAGCATATGATGGCTGCCGAGAAACACGCGAACGCCAGAGAATCCGCCAGTGCGCACGCATTCCGCCGGGCCGTATTCCGCGGACTGGGGGTATTGTTCCCGCCGCTGGCGACAGTGTTGATCTTCATTTGGGCGGGCAGCACCATCAATCAGTATGTGTTGCGGCCGGTCACCGCCAGCGCGCGGGAAGCCTTGGTTTGGGCGGTCGGCGATATCCGTACCGATGTGACGCCGGCAGGTCCCGGCCTGCGCACAGGTTACATCCTGCATCGCCCCTACTATCGTCTGGACGACGAGAAATACGTTCCCCTGAGCGTGTACGAGCTTGTCAAGAAAGATCCCGGCGAAGAGGGGCTGCCGCAGACGTCCCAGGGCGTCTACCGCCGCTACGTGGAGTTGCGGTTCTTGCCATCGTATTACGTGCTTCCGTTCATCCTATTGATCTTCACCCTGTTGCTGTACTTGCTGGGCAAGTTCATGGCGGCGGGAATCGGCCGTTTTTTCTGGAGCGTCTTCGAACGAGGGATTATCGATCGGGTGCCGTTGGTGCGCAACGTCTATTCCGGCGTCAAGCAAGTGACCGACTTCATGTTCAACGAGCGGGATTTTGAATTTACCCGCGTCGTGGCGGTCGAATACCCGCGCAAGGGGATCTGGTCGATCGGCTTTGTGACCAGTGAGAGTTTCCTGGAGTTGCGGGCGGCGGCCAACGAACCGGTGCTGGCTGTTTACATCCCTTTCTCGCCGCTGCCGCTGACCGGATGCACGGTCAATTGTCTCCGCAGCGAATGCATCGACCTGAACATGACGTTCGACCAGGCTTGTCAATATTTGATCAGTTGTGGCGTAATCGTCCCGCCGCACCAGATTCCCCATGTCGGCCATGCCGAGGGTGAAGCCCAGCCAAACCATGCCGTCGCCACCACCGCGGGCAAAATGGAAATCGCCGGCGAACGATATTCCGCGAGCGGTTGACAACGACGTCAATCGTCCCCTATTGTGCGGTGTGCAGCATTTCAAACCCAGGTGCGGGGCAAAGTTGCGCGGCGTAAAGAGAACTCGCACTTCCCCTAAACTGCCGGTTTTCCGCATGCAACTTCGAATCGGTACCCGTGGTAGCGCATTAGCTCGTTGGCAGGCCGACTGGGTGGCCGCGCAACTGCGAGCCGCGGCAGTGGACGTCGAGTTGGTGCATATCGCCACTCAGGGGGATCAGCAGCAAGGGCCGATCGGCGCCATCGGCCCGCCCGGAGTTTTTACCAAAGAGATCCAGCGCGCGTTGCTCGATGGCCGCATCGACGTCGCGGTGCATAGCCTTAAAGACCTGCCGACCGACGTTCCCACCGGGCTGTGCCTCGCGGCAACCCCGGAGCGGGCTTCGGTTGCCGACGTGTTGGTTGCGCCGGCGTGGGGTCAATGGTTGAAACTGCCGCCCGGAGCACGCGTGGCGACAGGCAGCCTGCGCCGCCGCGCGCAATTGCTCCACGCCCGGAACGACCTGGTGATGTGCGATATCCGCGGCAACGTCGAAACGCGTTTGCGCAAGCTCCAGGAAGGCCAGTACGACGCGGTAATCCTGGCCGAAGCCGGCCTGCGGCGTCTGAAGCTGGAAGGGCAGATTACAGAAGTTTTGCCGCTGTCGCTGCTGCTGCCGGCCATTGGACAGGGGGCTCTCGGGATCGAGGCCCGCGGCGACGACCGCGGCACGCGGCAGTATTTGGAATCGTTGGACCATGCTGCCACGCACTCGGGCGTGACGGCGGAGCGGGCGCTGCTGGCCGCGCTTCACGGCGGTTGCTTGGCGCCCATCGCCGCGTGGGGAAGGATCGAAGGCGAGCGGCTGGTGCTGACCGGACGCGTGCTCAGTGGCGACGGGTCGCAGCGGGTGGAAGCCACGCTTTACGACCATCCGGCAGAGGCCGAGTCCTTGGGCCGGAAGGTGGCCGCGGTGCTCTCCGAGGCTGGTGCGGGCGAGTTCATCCAGGCCGCCCGGGTTTTGCCGCCCCAGTAGTGTCGGCGGTGGACGTCCATCGGCGGTTTCTGCGCGTCCGCAGACGCAGGAATGGCGTGTTTCGCGCCGCCCGGTCGGCCGGCGAATCTCTGCGCGGCGTCCGGGCCGGACGCCGTAAGTCCCTTGCCATGGACGATTTGACGGCTCTCGCGGCGGCCGTTCGGCCGTTGCCCCGAGCCGTATGGCACGGCGGTTGCTATAAGAGGCCGCCACGTGCCTCACGGGCACGTCGCCGCAGGGAGGCGCGCGAACCGACCGTCACATCGCTATGTCATACGGGCTCTACATTTCCGCCGAAGGCGCGCAGGCCCAAAGTCAGCGCCTGGATGTCATTTCCAACAATCTGGCAAACGTCGACACCGTCGGCTTCAAGCGCGACCTGGCGATGTTCCAGGCTCGCAATGCGGAAGCCATCGACCAGGGCAAGGCGATCCCCGGATCGGGTTCCATCAACGACATTGGTGGCGGCGTGGCCTTCCAAGGCTCGCGGACCGACTATTCGCAGGGCCCGCTCAAGGCGACGGGAAACCCCACGGACGTCGCGTTGCGGCGGGAAGGCTTCTTTCAGGTTCGCGAGGGGAAAGACACTTATCTGACGCGTGCAGGCAACTTTCGCCTTACCGCCAAGGGAGAATTGGTTACCCAGGACGGGTTGCCGGTGCTGAACGATTCGGGGGCACCGATCACGCTGGAGAACCCGCAGATGCGCTGGGAAATGACCGGCGCCGGCGAGATCCGCCAGGGAAACGACATGCAACGGCTGGCGATCGTCAAACCCGCGTCGATGGGCGACCTGGTGAAGGTGGGAGGGAACAAGTTTCGCGCCTTGGCCGACACGCAGCCGGTTCCGCCCGCCGATCGCGACGTCGCGACCGGCCACCTGGAGATGTCCGGGGTGGAGCCGACCGCGGAGATGGTGGAAATGATCCAAACCTCGCGGTTCATGGAAGCCAATCTCAACATGATGCAAACCCAGGACCGGATGCTCAACGAACTGTTCAGTCAATTCTTGAAGGCATAGCCATGACGATCCAGACGCTATACAACGCCTCCACCGGCATGTCTGCGATGCAGACCAAGCTCGACGTCATCGCCAACAACCTGGCCAACGTGCAGACCACCGCGTTCAAAGGGGACCGCCTTAATTTCGAGGACCTGTTGTATCAGCAGGAGAAGCTGCCGGGCGCTTTAGACGCGGCCGGGCAGCGCACACCCACCGGAATCGAGACCGGCACGGGCGTGCGGGTGCAAAGCACCCAGACCAACCAGACGCAAGGCACGATGCAATCCACCGGCAACCAACTGGATTTGGCCATCCAGGGCAACGGCTTCTTCCGCGTCGTGGATCCTTCCGGCAACATGATGTACAGCCGCGCTGGCAATTTCTCGCAGAATGCCAACGGCCTGATTGTGCTCAGTTCGGCCAACATCGGCCGCGTGCTCCAGCCGCAAATGACCATCCCCAAGGAAGCGATCGCCATCTCGGTCGCGCCCGACGGAACCGTTTCCGCGCAGATGCCGAATCAATCGACCTTGCAGACGATCGGCCAAATCGAGTTGAGCACCTTCATCAACCCCGGCGGGCTGTTGAAGATGGGCGAAAACCTTTACCAGGAGACCGACGCTTCCGGCACGGTGCAGAACACCACCCCCAACACCAACGGCGTCGGCTCGATCGTACAGGGCTCGCTGGAAGCGTCGAACGTCGAGCCGGTGCAACAGTTGATCGACCTGATTACCACGCAGCGATCGTTCGAGATGAATTCACAGGTCATCCAGGCCGGCGACCAGATGCTGGAAGACATTGTCACTTTGGCGCGTAACGGATAACGAATGGCCTTTGGCGGCGGGTGCTTAGAACTTAGTACTTTGAACTTGGAACTTAATGCCCGCAGCCGCTGATTGCCTTGGAGAACCGCCCATGAACAACCCATTGCATTCCTGCCAGACGATCGTAGCTGTTGCTGCCGCGCTGGCGACCCTTGGCAGCGGCGCCGTTCCGACCGGCGCGGCGGAGATCCAACTCCGCGCACAGTGCCATGCCCATGCCGGCGTGGTGCGGCTGGGCGACGTCGCCGAGATCTACGGCTCGAATCCGCAACAGGTCGACGCGCTCCAGACGATCGAATTGTTTCCGGCGCCGCCGAGCGGCCAACAGCGTTTTTTGCCGGTGCGCGAGGTTCAGGATTTGTTGTTGTTGCGGGGTGTGAACCTGGTGGAACATCGTTTCTCCGGCTCCAGCCAGGTTACCATCAACGGCGGGACCGCCCCCCAGGCCATCGCCACGGCCATCGCAACCACAACGCGCCCGCTCGCGCCGGCCGAAATGAAGAGCGCCACACAACGGCTCCACGAGGCCCTGGTGGAGTACTTTCGTCGCAGTGGTGCGGTGCGGGAAATGCCGACGCTGGAGTTTCAGCTTGCCGACGACCAGGCTCGCGTGATCGCTAAGGCGGCCAAAAATCCCCGCGTCAGCGGCGGCATGCCGCCATGGAGCGGTCTGCAACGAATGATGGTGACGGTGTCCGGGACCGAGGGGCCGGTCGAGTTTCCCGTGGACGTCCAACTGTCGCATCCGACCGTCGTGGCCGTCGCCGCGCGGGGACTGACCCGCGGCTCGGTCATTCGTCCGGAAGACGTCGTGCTTAGCAGCGACCCGCCCGCGGGCGAACACGCCGACGGTTTTCGCTCGGCGGAAGAAGTGATTGGCCGCGAGGTTACCAAGAGCATTGCCGAAGGACGCGTGATCGATCGCGGCGACGTCCGCGCGCCGATCATGGTCCGCCGCGGCGACGTGGTGACGGTCTATGCCCGCAGCCCGGGCATCCGCGTTAAGAGCCTCGCCCGGGCGAAGGACGACGGCGGCGTCGGCGACCTGGTGGGTCTGGAGTCGTTGTACGACCGGAAGATTTTCTTTGCGCGGGTTTGCGGAGTGCAGGAGGTAGAGATTTACGCCCGCGCGGTGCAAGCGGAAGAAACCGCGGCGAGCGGCGATTCCGGCCCGCTGCGGCGATAAGAAAAGGAGTTTATCGTGGTGACAGAGAAGCAAAAAACCAGCTTGCGGATGGCGGCCACGCTGCTGCTGGCCACCGCCGCGTTCGCGGCCGGCGGGGTCGCGCGGGCGCAAAGCTCGAGCCTCTACGGCGACCCGCAGGGGCGTCAGGGGCTGATGATGAATGAAGCTTCGTGGATTTATGAGGTGACGGCCGATCCGCGGCAATTCAAGATCAACGACCAGGTCACGGTGATCGTGAGTGAAAAATCCGCCGTGCAAAGCCAGGGGAAGATGGACCAGCAGAAACAGGTCAGCGGAAAAGGGATCCTCTCGAATTGGATTCTGTTGAACAAAATGTCGGTCGTTCCCGACCCGCAGACGGCCGGTTCGCCGACGGTCGGAGGAGAATATGACAATAAATTCCAGACCCAAGCCGACCTGGAGACCGCCGACACCATGACCTTCAAGATTGCCTGCCGCATCGTCGACAGACGGCCCAACGGGCTATTGGTCATCGAAGGCCGGCGGAAGATCCAGAACAACGATAACGTCTGGGAGCAGGGCGTCAGCGGCGTGATCCGCCCGCAAGACGTGCTGCCCAACAACACCGTGTTGAGCGAAAACGTGGCCGAGCTGAACATCACCAAGCGTGAGGAAGGGCATGTCCGCGACGGTTATCGCCGCGGGTGGTTGGGGGCGTTCCTGGACAAGTACCAGGCATTCTAAGCCGCCGGCAGTGACGAGTTTTGACGGTCCTGAACACGCAGAGTTATTCGAAGGGTTGTGCGATGATTCGATGCAGGGTGATGGGTGGAATGTTGACGGCGTGGTTGCTCGTGGCGCTGGGAGCGCCGGCGATCGTGGAAGCCAAGACCACCCTCAAGGGTATCTGCCGCATCAAGGGGCAGGAGGAAAACTCGCTCCAGGGACTGGGAATCGTGGTCGGCCTGAAAGGGACCGGCGACGGCGCCAATTTCCTCCCCACCATGCGGAGCCTGGCGCAGATGATGAACTTGATGGGCCGCCCGGTCACCCTCGACGTGGCCAAGGAGCTCAAAGACGCCAAGAACGTGGCCTTGGTCACGGTGACGGCCATCGTTCCCGCCGCCGGGGCCCGGCAGGGCGACAAGGTCGATTGCGTGGTGAGCGCCATCGCGGCCAAGAGCCTGGCCGGCGGACGGCTATTCATCACGCCCTTGATGGGCGGCCGTCCCGAGCGGTTGAATCCCCGCGTCTATGCCTTTGCCGAAGGGGCCATCGCCCTGGAGGACCCGACCGTGATCACCACCGGGCGAATCCACGCCGGTTGCCGCCTGGAAGAGGATTTCTACAACGTTTTCATCCTCGACAACAAGATCACGCTGGTATTGGACGCCAATCATGCCGACTTCGAAGTGGCCCAGGACGTGGCCGAGCTGATTAACAGCAGCCCGCTGGGCATCCAGGGCACCGGCACACCGTTGGCCAAGGCCATCAACCAGGTGAATATCGAAGTCACCATTCCCGAGCAGTACAAGCAGGACCCGGTGCTGTTCGTATCCCAAGTGCTGGCGCTGCCGATGATGGAGCCGCAGACGGGCGCCCGCGTGGTGATCAACGAGCGTTCGGGAAGCATCGTCATCAGCGGCGACGTGGACATCGGGGCGGTGGTCGTCACGCACAAGAACGTTGTGGTGGAAACCGGCCCCAGCGCCAGCACCCAGCGATTCAAGGGCATCGAAACCGCGGATTCGCCCAGCCCCAAGCTCAAGGCCCTCATCGAGTGTCTCAATAGCATCCATGTCCAGAACGCGGACATCATCGACATTATCAAGGGGTTGGAACGCAACGGCAAACTCCACGCGCAACTAATCATCGAGTAATGATGACACAGATTTCCGCCACATCAGCGACGCCATTGGCCGCCCGTGCCGCCACGGCCGCCATTTCCAAGAGCACGGCCCGTGTGCTCAAGGCCAACTTCGGAACCGCCGCAGCGACGCAGGGCGGCGGCGGAACGTTGTTGCGGCCAACGGACGGGCAATCGGCACTCATGGCCGCGCAGGCCGCCAAGCAGCCCAGCAGCGACGGGCTGAAAAATGCCGCGCCGCAGAACAATCCCGCGCTCCGCAAAGCGTTCGATGCGTTCGTGGGCCAGACGTTCTATGGCCAAATGCTCCAGTCGTTGGGAAAAACGGTGGGGAAGCCGGCCTACATGTACGGCGGCCGCACGGAAGAAGTGTTCCGCGAAAAGCTCAACGAAGTGATGGCCGACAAGCTCAGTCAGGCCAGCGCCGATACGTTTACCGGTCCGATGTTCGAATTGTTTTCGTTACAACGACGCTAACGCAGCAAGGATGAAGGATGAAATTCAGCCGCCGGGCTTGGCCTGGCGCTTTGCCGTCCACCGTCCGCCGTCCACCTTACAGAAAAGAGTGCAACGATGAAAACCGCGTGGGAAGCGGAGCTGGCGCAATTCCTCAATGACCTCTCGACGGTCCAGGATGAGACGCTCGGCGTGCTGGTCAAGAAACGGGATCTCCTCGTGGCCGCCGACACCGCAGGACTGGCGTCGGTCAATCGGCAGGAGGAAAGTCTCTTGCAACGGCTGCAAGAATGCCTGCGGCGGCGCGAGGATCTGTTAGGCCGGGCGGCCCAGGAGGGACTTCCTTCCACGAGTCTGGACTCGCTCAGCCGGGCGTTGCCCCGCACCGAGCGCAATCAGCTCGGCGAGCGGATGCAGTCGGCGCGCTCCAAGGCCCGCCTGTTGCAACACCATAGCCTCGTGAATTGGATGTTAGTGCAACGCACCCTGCTGCATTTATCTCAGGTGCTAGAGATTATCGCGACTGGCGGACGGCTCCAGCCGACATATGGAAGAGGAGGGCCCGTGGCAGCCAGTGGCTCGCTGGTAGACGGCGCAGCCTAGTAAGTCTGGGTCGCTGCGAGAAACTACGCAGGATGCGCAATGTCGCTTTTCAGTTCCATCCAAATGGCGTCGAATACCCTGCAAGCCGACCAGATCGGTTTGCAGGTGGTTGGGCAAAATATTGCCAACGCCAACACGCCCAGCTACATCCTCGAAACGACGCAGCTCGAGCCGGGTCCGACGCAGCGCGTGGGCAACTTGTTGCTGGGCTCCGGCGTCACGGTCGAAGGGGTCACGCAGCAGATCGACACGTTTCTGGAGCAACGCCTGCAAGGCGCGATGAGCGACAGCTCCGATACGCAAACCCAGGCCACGGCTTACACCAACCTGGAGCAGGTCAGCGGCGAGCTTAGCTCCACCGACATGAGCACGCTGATGACCAACTTCTTCAACAGCATTTCCAACGTGCTGAACGATCCTCAGGACGTTCCCACGCGAAATGCGGCCGTGCTGCAGGGCACCACCCTCACACAGGCCGTCAATAGCGTGGCCCAAGGCGTGAGCCAACTGCAATCGAACCTGAACGAGCAGGTGTCGGGCATGGCCACGAGCATCAACAGTCTGACCAGCGCGATTGCCCAGCTCAACGTGCAGATTGCCCAGACGCAAGGGGGCAACAGCGGCGACAGCCAGGCGGTCGGCTTGCTCGACCAGCGCACCGAAGACCTGGAGAACCTGTCCAAGCTGATCGACATCCGCGTGCAGCCGGACAGCAGCGGTGGCGTCTCGGTGTATTGCGGCAACACCTACCTGGTGGCGGACGGCAACTCGCGGGCGGTCCAGAGCACCAGTAGCGACGTCAACGGCACGAGCGAGGCCAGCATCAGCATTACGGCAACCGGTGAGACGCTCGATCCGTCGTCGGGCGAGTTGCACGGCCTGCTGACGTCCCGGGACCAGGTGCTGGGCGGCTTTGCGACTCAACTCAACGATTTCGCGCAAACGCTGGCTTTCGAATTCAACAAGGTTTACTCTTCCGGTCAAGGATTGACCGGCTACCAGACGGCCACCGGCGAATTCGGGGTCGACGATTCCAACGCGGCATTGAACGCGGCCGGCCTGACGTACACGCCCAGCAACGGCTCGTTCCAGGTGATTGTACAGAACACGCAGACCGGCGCGTCGACAACCAACACCGTGAACGTCAATCTGACCGGGCTGGGGCCGCAAACCACGCTGGCAAGCCTGGCCAGTTCGTTGAACTCCATCAGCGGCATTTCGGCTTCCATCAACGCCACCGGGCAGCTCACGATCAACAGCAGTTCGTCGGACGAGGAGTTCTCATTCGCCAACGACAACAGCGGCACGCTGGCCGCCCTGGGGATCAACACCTTCTTTTCCGGAACTTCGGCGGCGACCTTGGGCGTGAGCACGGTGTTGCAGAATGATCCGGGGAAGTTTGCCGCCAGCCAAGGCGGCATCGGCCAGGACACGCAAAACGCCACCGTCCTGGCGAATTTCGCGAACCAGTCGCTGGCCTCCCAGAACGGCGACACGATCAGCACCGTGTACGACAACTTCATGGCCGGCACCACCCAGGCCGCCTCGGTGGCCCAATCCACGTCGACGGCCTCGCAAAGTTACCTGCAAACCCTGCAAGGCCAGAAAACGTCGATCAGCGGCGTCAACATCGACGAAGAAGCGGTCGACATGATGACGCTCCAGTCGAACTACGCGGCGTCGGCCAAGTACATCACCACGCTACAGCAGCTCTTGAGCATTCTCGTGCAATTGTGAGGCGATCGTCATGAGCATCATCGGCATACCGGCGGGCCGCATCAGCAACATCTTCGCCAGCACCCAACTGCTCAACGAGCTCCAGGCGAATCAGGCGGCAATGCTCCAAGTCGAAGAGCAGATGAGCACCGGCTACCAATTCCAGACCCCCGAGCAGGACCCTCAGGCCGCCCAGCAAGTGGTGGCGCTGCAGCGGCAGTTGAGCGAGACCACGCAATACGGGACCAACATCACCACCGACGATTCGGCTCTCAACGCCACCGACAGCGCGCTGGGCACGGTCACCACGGCCCTCAGTTCGGTCCAGGGGGTTGCGCTGAGCGCCATCAACAGCACCTCCACGAGTGCCGAACGCACGTCCGCGGCCGAGCAAGTCCAACAGACGATCCAGCAGTTGCTCGACACGGCCAATCAGCAATACAACGGCCGTTACTTGTTTTCCGGCTCCGAGAGCACCGCGGCACCCTTCCAGCAAACCGCCAGCGGCAACGTGCTCTACAACGGCAACGACTCGAACCTCAGCAGCTACGCCGATGCCGGAGTGCTGTTCAACACCAATGTCAGCGGCGATGCGGCCTTCGGCGCGATTTCGGCCCCCGTGCAAGGCGCGACCGACCTCACTCCCACGCTGACCTTCGACACCCCCCTGTCCGACCTGAACGGAGGCCAGGGCGTCGCCAAAGGCAGCATCGAAATCTCCGACGGCAACAACTCCAGCATCGTCGATCTGAGCCAGGCCAACACCATTGGCGACGTCGCCCGAATGATCGAGGCCAATCCACCCGCCGGCGAATCGCTCAACGTCACGCTCACCGCCACGGGGTTGAACATCCAGCTCGCCTCGGGCAGCGGCAATCTGTCGGTCAACGAAGTGGGCGACGGCACCACGGCCAGCGACCTGGGGATCCTCGAACCCAATGGCGTGGGCACCAATGTGCTGGTCGGCAAAAGCCTGACGCCGGGCCTGATGCCCACCACGCCGCTGGCCGACCTGTTGGGCGCTCCGGCCACCGCCACGGTGTACTCCGCGGGGTCCGACAACGACGTGATCTTCCAGTCGCCCGCCAACGGCACTCAGGACAACAACATCCAGATCAGCTACGTTGACGACGGCAGCGTCACGGCCGGGCACGAAAAAGTGGCGTATACCGCGGCCAGCGGAAACGCTCCGGCTCAACTCGTGGTGACGATCCAGAGCGGCGCCACCACCGCGGCGCAAGTCGTGGCGGCCGTCAACGCGGCCAACGCCGCGGGCACGTCGCCGCTGACGGCTGCGCTCGACCCCATCGACGACACCAGCGGCGAGGGGTTCGTCCAGACCGGGGCCACGGCCACCACCAGCGGCGGAAACGGCACCGTGCTGGATCAGACCTCGGGCCTGCAAATCACCAACAACAATCAAACCTACACCATCGATCTCTCTTCGGCCAAGACTGTCCAAGATCTGCTCAACGCGATCAATCTCTCGCCGGCCGGCATGCAGGCCTCGATCAACGCGACGGGCAACGGCATCAACGTCAGCTCGCGGCTCAGCGGCTCGAGCTTCACGATCGGCGAAAATGGCGGCACCACGGCCACCCAACTGGGAATCCGCACCTTCAGCGCAGCAACGCTCCTGAGCCAACTCAATGACGGGGCCGGCGTAACCTCGGTCGCGTCGACCGACAGCGGCGCAACCGATTTCACCATCCAAACGGCCGACGGCACCACGATTCCCATCAGCGTCGCGGGATGCCAAACGATCGGCGACGTGATCAACGCCATCAACAACGGCGCGACGAACGCCGGCGTCCCCCTGGTGGCCCAACTGGCAACGACCGGCAACGGCATCCAATTGGTCGACGATACTTCCGGCTCGGGAGCGCTCACGGTCACCGATGACAATCAGAGCACGGCGGCCAACAGCCTGGGGCTGATCCCCACGGGCGCCACCACGGCCACCGCCGGCGCCGCGACCACCAACGTGGCCTTGGCCGATTCCAACGGAAACTCCATCGGCCAACTGGTGTTCACGGCCGCCGGAACGGGCAATGCGCTCAACGGCGTGCAGATCGTCTTCCAGAACACAGGGGTCACCGAGGGGAACGAAACGTTCACCTATCCCAGCGCGCAACCCAATACCATAACCATCGGCATCGGCAAGTCGACGAAGGTCAGCGACATCCTATCGCTTATCAAAAACGATCCGACCGCCAGCAGCCTCCTTACCGCAACGTTCAATGCCACCGGCAGCGGCTCGACAGCGTCCGTGGTGAACGCGCCCGCCACTCCGGCCACCATCGGCACCGTGCTCCAGGGGAGCGACACCAATCCGGGCCAAACCGACGGGGTATTCACCGCGCTGTTGAACCTGCAAACGGCGCTTACCAACAACGACACCGACGCGGCCCAACAGGCGATCACCATGTTGGGCCAGGCGTCGAATCAAGTGAGCTCGACGCGCGCGGTGCTGGACGCCTCGATGCAAAACCTGACCGCGCTGCAAACCCGCCAGACGAACAACGGAACTTCCATCCAGAGCAGCATCTCGAGCGCCTACGACGTCGATTTCGCATCGGCCGCTTCGCAGTTCACGCAATTGCAAACCGCTTACCAGGCGGCCCTGCAAACCACCGCGGCCAGCATGAAAATGACGCTCTTCAGCTATATGTGACGATCCGTGGTGGACGGGATCGCGAAAGCTCGAAAGAGGGAAAGCGCGATGGCGGGCAGGTGGGTCGACCGGCGCCTGTCCATCGCTGTTTATCCTTCGTCCTTCATCCTTCATCCTTGAGTATTTTTCCTCTTCCCCCGCTTTCCCCTTGTCCGATACACCCTGTGGGCGCGGGAGTGTCCTTTTCGTACGCCACGGTGATAGTCATGGAAGTCAACACCAGCCGATTCGGTTCCATTCACGTCGACGCCGAAGATCTCATTCGTTTTCCGGCCGGAATTCTCGGCCTGGAAGACTGTCGCGATTGGGTGCTCTTGAAGGACGCGCAGAACGACGCCGTGGCGTGGCTGCAAAGCGCCCAGCGGCCCAAGATCGCGTTGCCGGTGGTGAGCCCCCGCCGCTTCGTGCCGAACTACCATATCCGCGTGGCGCAGGCAGAGTTGGAGTCGTTGGATCTGGAAGACGTCCGCACGGCGCAAGTGGTGGTCATCGCCGGTCGGACCGATCGCACGATTACGCTGAACCTCAAGGCGCCGCTGGTGATCAACATGGCCCGCCGCTTGGGACGCCAGGTGGTCACCAATGGCGATCTGCCCGTGCGTTACGAGTTGGCGGGCAGTCCGCTGGCCTGGAAGAAAAGCGCCTGAGGGCGCGCCGCTGATCAACGAAGGAGCCGCCGATGCTCGTCCTTTCCAGACAACGCGATGAAAGCATCATCATCGGGGATAACGTGGTGGTGACGATCGTGGACATTCGTGGGGACAAAGTCCGCTTGGGTATCCAGGCTCCCCAGGAGATTCCCGTGCATCGCCGGGAAGTGTACGAAGCAATTCAGCGGGAAAATCTGCACGCCAGCCAACTCGACCGCAAAGATGTCAGCGACTTGCGCGACTTGTCGCCGCCGCGCGGCCCATTGAAGCGGTAGCGGACAATCGACGATTTGTCGAATTCGTCATTCTTCATTCGGACGATCCACCGTCCTCCGCCCGCCTTTCCGATCGTAGCGATTGGAACGATTCTGCGGCCGCGCTTACATGCACCCGCTTTCCTCGCTCCGTCAATTGGCATAATCGCGGCAATTGATACCCTCGGCCAAGGCGTTTCAGACGTTCTTCTTTGACGCTGGTGTCAACAAAAAATAGGGATTCTGTTAGTAGTCACCCTAAAGTGTCCATCTTGCCAAGCCGATAACGCACCGTAGGCGTCACTGGAGATGGAAGCAGCGCGGGTTTACGGCGACTGCACCCGTCGCGGTGAGCGAGGCTCCACCACGCTGAAGTGTTCCTGAACTACCGTATTTCCAATCCAACATTTGGTGGCGAACACCACCCGCGGCGGCACGTACGCCGAGCGGAACGTAGCCGAGCCAGTTCGGAATATTCGACTCCCCGCGAATCCGGCCGGGCTTGAGCGTAATCCTTTAAGGGAGGGGTGTCTGGCATGACCCGTATCAACACGAACATCAGTTCTCTACTGGCGCAAAACTCGTTGGCGACTTCGGACCAGGAGTTGCAGACCTCTTTGACCCGCTTGAGCACCGGCTTGCGGATCAACTCCGGTGCGGACGATCCGTCCGGCATGATCGCGTCCACCGCTCTGCAATCCGACATCACGAGCGTCAACTCCGCCATCAGCAACAGCCAAATGGCGGAACAAATGATCTCCACCGCCGACAGCGGTTTGGGGCAGGTGAGCTCGCTGCTGAACAACATCCAAAGCCTGGTCACGTCCGCCGCCAACAGCGGGACGATGACTTCCGACCAGATCAGCGCCGATCAATTGCAGATCGACTCCTCCTTGAATGCCATCAACCAGATCGCCCAGAGCACGAGTTTCCAGGGGCAAAACCTGTTGGACGGCAGCCTGGACTTTAACACCAACAAGGGTGCCGGCGGCAGCAACATCACCGGTTTGCAGGTCAACCAGGCCGACTTGTCCAGCGGCCCGCAGCAGGTCAGCGTGAATGTCACCGCCGCGGCGCAGCAGGCACAACTGGACGCCAACAACATCGTCGCCAGCAACGGCTCCGGCACCGCCGCCACGGCCACCGTCCAGCTCACCGGCGGTACCATCAAAATCGCGGCTCCGAACGATTCGGCCAGCTACAACGACGTGGCGGTGAACTTCATCGAGCAGTCGGGCGTGAATGCGGCCGGCGGGCCGACCGCCGCGTACAACTCCAGCACCGGCAAACTGAACATCACGGTCGACAACACGTCGAGCACCTCCGCAGCGGCGATTGCCACGGCGGTCGAGCAGGCCGGATTCACGGTCACCGGCACCCCGGCGGGAACCTTTACCCCCGGCACCACGTCGCTGACGAGCAGCGCGGCCACGCCCGCTACCGCGCTCCTCACTTTTGCCGACGGCGGCGAGTTGCAGATCCAGGCCACCACGGCTGGCGTGGCAGCGAACGGCACGACCATTTCTGTCGCCGAAGGCGCTTCGGTCGGCGCGGCCTATACCGCCGCCAGCGGGAAGACCGCCGCCAAGCTTGCCATCACGACGTTGACCGGCGGTACCACGTCGCTGAGCCAGTTGGCCCAAGCCATCAACACGACCGGCAATTTTACGGCCACGGTCGTCAACCCGGGGGAATACCAGAGCGGGACCGACGTCTTAACGGCGACGGCGGGGACTGCCGCTACGGCGCAGATCAGCGATGCCAACGTATTTGGCGGCGTTGCCGGCCCGGCCGTGATGAATTTCACTACCACGGGAGACTCCACGACGACTGCCAACGTGGTGCTCCAGGAGGCGGCCGGCCAGGGAACCACGCCTTCGGTGGTTTGGAATCCGACGGGCGCGGCCGGCGTGGGCCAACTCACGATCACCATCGACAGCTCAGCGAGCGTTGCCACCAGCCTGGCGTCCATTCAAAGCGCGGTCGCCAAGTCGGGCAGCCCATTTACGATGGACTACAGCGGCGCGACCGCCTTGATCGGCTCGGGGACTGCGGGGATTGACAGTACCCAGGCAGCGGCGGGCGGGGCGTATCAGGGCCTGAGCGATCCGGTGTTCGCCTCCGGCGCCGCGGCCGTGACAGGGGCCAACACCACGTTTAGCGGGGGGCAATCCTCCGGCGGCGGGCTGTTGGACGACGTCTCCTTCCAGTTGACCGGCAGCACCGGCAACTACACTTTCAACTTCAACGCGGGCGCCCAGCTCACCGACATCATTAGCGCGATCAATGCCCAAACCAGCACCACGGGTGTCACCGCTGCTGCCAACAGCAACAATGGATTGACCTTCTCGTCCACGGGTGTCGGCTCCACCGCCACGGTGAAAGTGGCCGTGGACAGCGAAGACGGCAGCCAGGCCTTCACCAATGGCTTGACGGCTCACGGCACTACTTCCGCCGCGACCCAGGCCACCGGCACCGACGTGCAGGGAACGATCAACGGCGTCACCGCCAATGGCAGCGGCAACACGCTCTCGATCAACAACTCGAACCTGTCGGCGAGCGTGACCCTCAAAGCCGGCGCCAGCGGTCAGAGCGACTTTACCATCACCGGTGGCGGCGCGCTGTTCCAGCTCGGCCCCAACGTGGTCGCCAATGAGCAGGCCGACCTGGGCATCCAAAGCGTTGACGCTTCCAGCTTGGGTGGCATCGACGGGCTGCTCAGCGAACTCGGCTCCGGCGGCACGGCGGCGCTGGCCACCAACCCCAGCCTGGCCAACAGCATCGTCAATGAGGCAATCAGCCAGGTTTCCGATCTCCGCGGCCGGCTCGGCGCCTTCCAGTCGACGACCCTGGAGTCCAACGTCAGCTCGTTGAACGACACATTGCAGAACCTGACTTCCGCCCAGAGCTCGATCAAGGACGCCGATTTCGCGGCGGAGAGTGCCAACCTCACCCGGGCCCAGGTGCTGGAGCAATCCGGCATCTCGGTGTTGGCCATCGCCAACAAGCTGCCGCAGAACGTGCTGTCCCTGTTGCAGAACGCCTAAACGGCCGCTTGGCTGGAATCATGACCGGTTCGTCCCCATGCGGGGCGGACCGGTTTTTTGTCGGCTCTCCCAGGGCTCAGCCGGTCAGCAGCGCGGCCGAGCAAACATTGGCCAACACCTCGTCGACGATGCCTGACAGCGTTTTCGGGCCCGGGCTGGCGGCCGGCTCCTTGGCGACGTTCTGGAGGTTCAACTCGCCGCAGGAAATCGCCTCGCGGACGCACTCCACCAGGGCCCGGCGATCATGGTTGCCATCCAAGCGGCGGACCATCCGCCGGCTGAGCGGATTGAGGGTCACCGGCTCGTGCAGCCGGTTGGTTACGACCAGGCCGTTTTCGGCCTGGAGTCGGGCCAGCGGATTGACTGCCGGTTGCCGTCCCGCGCGGACCACCAGTTGCGGCGGATGCAGGCAGATCTGGAAAAAGCCCACGCAGTAACCCGACAAAAGGTTGGCCGCCAGCGACTCGGCGCTGAGCGCCGGATCGTTCGAAGTGGGATGGTTCGGCCCGCCCAACCGCGCCAGCGCGGTGGCGTAAAGGGCGCGGAAACCGACATAGCGGGGATAGGTTTCCTTGAGATGGATCATGGCCGCCTTGAGCAACCGGTCCCGGGTCGTCATTGTGCTTTGCAGGGCGCTGAACTTTGCGGGCTGATCGGTGTGAATGTCCACGTCGTCGACGGTCAAGGGACCGGCCGGCACAAAGTGGAACAGCGGCATTTGCTCCGCGGTGATGTGCCGCTGCAGCGTAATCCCTTGGTGGCAAAGAAGCGTACGGCGAAAGCGACGCCCGCGGGCAAAGTCCATATACTGCTCCTGCGGGATGAGCGGCAGTCGGCCCAGCGGCGCATGCGTCGCGGCGGGCAGGTTTTGCAGCAGCATGCTGCCGAAATCGGAGTCGGCCAGGTACTGCAAACCCTTGGACTCGGCGCGCTCGATGAACTCGTAGAAATAGACGGGGTGATTTTCCACCTCCAAGTGGTCGTGGAATAGGTAGCTATCCCGGTCAATGGACTGGATAAAGTCCAATTCCTCGCGGAGCAGTTTTCCGAATGAATTCGATGCCGGGCTGATGCCGGCCAGCAGCGCCAGCATGGCCTTGGCCTGCGCGATCTGCTGCTGTGGATCGTTGAAATGCGCGGTGTGGTAGCGCATCAGGTCGCGAACCACGTTGGCCATGTGCCAGCCGGGGTAGGTGTTGTAAGAGATAAAGGCGACCCCGTTGGGCGACAAGTTGCGGCAACTCACCTCCAGTAGCTTGTCCTGGACCGGCGGGGGAAGCCAGGAGTAGACCCCGTGGGCGATCAGGTAATCGAACTGCCCCCAACTCGCATCGATATCCAGGATATTGGCCTGCCGCAACTCGATGTTGGAAAGCCCCAGTTGCTTGACGACGCCTTGCCCTTCTTCGACTTGCCGTTGCGAGAGATCGACACCGAGGAACTGCGACTCCGGAAGATCGAAGGCCAGGGGGATCAGATTGCCGCCGCGGCCGCAACCCAGTTCCAACACCCGGCAATGGTGGATGTCTGGGGGTTGCATGCGGAACAGCGCGGCCATCGTTTCGAGGCACCGTGGGTGCGTGAACGAGTGCGGGAGGTTGCAGTAGGGGACGCTGTCGTAGCTGTTGGCGACCGGCTGTTCATCGACCACGGATCATTCTCCAGAGCCTGTGGTAAGACCGTAGGGCGTCGTACGGATTCGGTATCGACCGGGAAAGAACGGAAGCTTTTGTCGGATATTCCGGTTGCGGTGACTTTTTCGGCGATCCACCGCCGGTCGTTATTCTCCAGTTGTCCTAAAATCCCATTCATGTTCTCTAAAACCGCTAGATTCACAATTTGACCGCCCCAGGGGGCAGAACGGCTCAATCTTCCGCTCGGAGCGGGACGATCATTCGATGATGCGAGGGAGTCGCACTGCTTCTTTGCAGCGTACGCCAGAGTTCCAATTGCTCAAAACGCCCGGGACGGGATCGAAGCGTGTTTTGCCGGGAGACTTACCATGGGACAAATCCAGGCGGGTGTCGGACTGGTCAGCGGGATCAACATCACCTCCATGGTGAGCAAGTTGATGTCGATCAACCAGATTCCGGTCAATAACCTCCACAACACCGTCACCACTCTGCAGAGCCAGGAGACTGCGCTCACCACGGTCAACGCCCTGTTGACCGCCTTGCAAGGCACTACCGACAGCTTGGGGCAGGCCTCGCTCTACCAGGACCAAAACATCCAGAGCAGCAATTCCGCCGCGCTAACGGCCACTGCCGCGACCGATAGCACGCCCGCCAACGGGACGTACGAATTCACCCCGTTGCAAACGGCCCAGTCGGCCCAATGGATCTCCAATGGTCTCGCCAGCGCCACCGCCGCATTGGGCACGGGGAGCATCTCTTTTCGTTACGGCGCCACCGTCCAGCGATCCGCTCCCTTGAGCGAACTGAACGGTGGGCAAGGCTTGACACCGGGAGAAATTCGCATCACCGACCGCAGCGGCGAAAGCGCCGTGGTCGACCTGTCCACGGCCCAGAGCATCAACGATGTCGTCAACGACATCAACAACACCCAGGGCATCCAGGTCACCGCGTCGGTCCAGGGCGACAGCCTGGTGCTGACCGATAATACGGGTGACACCACGTCCAGTCTCCAAGTGCAGGAGGTGGGCAATGGCACGACCGCGGCCGCGCTGGGATTGGCCGGAGTGAGCGCCAACGGCAAGACCCTCACCGGCAACTCCATCGTGCAGCTCACCTCCGCCACGCCCTTGGCCGACCTCAACGACGGCAACGGCGTGGAGAGCAACCCGGCCGTGGCAGACTTCAGCTACGCCCTGGCCGACGGCACTACCGGCGATATCGACCTCACGCCCAGTACGGGGAAGCAACCGACAACACTGGGAGACATCCTCAACGAGATCAACGCCGCCGCGCCGGGCAAGCTCGAGGCTCAGATCGGCTCGGACGGCAAAAGCCTCGAGATCAGCGATTTGACCTCCGGCAGCGGAACCTTCACGCTCACTTCGCTGCCGGGGTCCAATGCCCTGGCCGACCTGGGGCTCACCGGCACGGCCGACAACGGCACGATCAGCGGCCGCGACCTGCTGGGCGGGCTCAACAGCGTGCTCTTGTCCAGCCTCAACGGCGGCCAAGGCTACGGTACGCTGGGTGAGCTGAACATCACCGACCGCTCCGGCGCCACCGCCACCGTCGATCTGTCCCAAGACCAAACGCTCCAGGATGTCATCAGTTCGATCAACGGTGCGGGCATCGGCGTTTCGGCCGAGGTCAATCAGGCCGGAGACGGCATCCAAATCAACGACACCACCGGCAAGACCACCGGCAACCTGATCGTCGCCAACGCCGACGGCACGGATGCCGCAACCAAGCTGGGAATCGCGGTCAACAGCGCAGTGAGCTCGGTCAATAGCGGCAACATGAATCTCAAGGTCGTTTCCTACAACACCGAGTTGAGTTCCCTCAACGGCGGCACGGGCGTCGCCCAGGGAACCTTCACGATCACCGATTCGAACGGCAATACGGGGACGGTCAATCTGGCCCAATCGGGAATCAATACCGTGGGCGACGCGATCCGCGCCATCAACCGGTTGGGGATCAAGGTCCAAGCCAGCCTCAACAGCAGCGGCGACGGAATCGTTATCGAGGATACCGCCAATAATCCTTCCGGAAAGCTCTCGGTTCAAGAGGGAAACTCCACCACGGCCGCCGACCTGCATTTCCTCGGCGGCACGCAGACCGTCGACGGCACGCAGGAGGTCAACGGTTCCACCACGACCACCATCCAAGTCAGCTCGACCGACACGCTGCAGAGCCTGGTCACTAAAATCAATAATGCCGACGGCGGTCTCTCGGCCTCGGTGTTCAACGACGGCACGGCCGCCCCCAACCGCTTGGAACTCACCAGCAGCCAGATGGGCAGCGGCGGCCAAATGATGATCGACACTTCCGGGCTGTCGGCGCTGTCGCTCAGCCAGACCGTCCAGGCCCAGGATGCCGTGCTGCAAGTCGGCGGGAGCGGCAGCGGGTCGGGCATACTCACGTCCTCGGCCAACAATGTATTCACGGGCGTGCTTCAGGGGGCGTCGCTTACGGTCGGCCAGGCTTCCAGCGAGCCGGTGACGATCTCGGTCCAGAATTCGGATAGCAACCTGGTCAGCGCGCTGCAGAGCATGGTGACGGAGTACAACTCGTACCGCTCCACGCTGAAGACCGATACGGCCTACAATACGGCCAACAACACGGCCGCCGTGCTGACCGCCGATCCCACGGCCATCAACTTGGATCTCCAGCTTTCCAATGCGCTGACGAGCAACTTCCTTGGCAACGGATCGATCCAAACGCTGGGCCAACTGGGCGTCACCTTCAACACCGACGGCACCCTCAGTTTCGACCAATCGACGTTTGACTCCGCGTATACCGCCAATCCCTCCGCGGTGCAACAGTTCTTTACGCAAACAAAAACGGGCTTCTCGGCGCAGATGCACACGCTGCTGACGAACCTGGGAGGGCCCAGCAATTCGGTGCTTGCGGATCGCGTCACCGCGCTGGGCAGCACCATTTCCGCAGATCAGAGCCGCATCACCCAGATGAACTCGGCCCTCGACCAGGAACAGCAAGACCTGTACAACCAGTTCGACGCCATGGAGACCGCCATCTCGCAGATCCAAAGCGACATGCAGGTGGTCGATACGATCGGATCGGTGGATAGCTCGGGTACCTCGACGTCCACGAGCTCCTCGTCGTCCGGCGGAACACTCTCGAATTTGTCGTCGCTGGGCTAGTCACAACCAATCATTGCGTTACTCCTCAAGGGCCGCTCATGGATGCCAGCGCGCGTAACCAGTATCTGAACAACGAGATCCTATCCGCTCCGCCGCAGAAACTCCACGTGGCGCTGATCGAAGCGATCATTCGCGCCATCCATCGCGGCAAGCAGCACTGGCAAGCCGGCGAGAACGACAAAGCCTGCGCGGCCTTGCTCCATGCCCAGCGGATGGTCTGCGCAATCCTGGGCGGTTTCAATCGCGAGGTGAATCCCCCCCTGGTCCAGGAAATGTCGGCCCTGTACACGTTCGTGTTTCAGTCGATCGTGGATGGCAATCGCCGCCACGCCGAGAAGAAACTCGACGACGCCTTGCGGGTTCTGGAGATCGAGCGGGGAACCTGGCGGGCCGTTTGCGAAGAATTGGGCAGCTCCGCGGCGATTGGCACTGGCTCAGCCAGTGCCACGCCGGGCAGAGACGTGGTGATCGATCGGGCCGACCGTGGCGTTCCCGGACGGAGCCGGCCCCACAGCCCGCCGTTGGACGACTCTTCGCCGCTCGACCGCCTGCCCGGCCAGGGGTTTTCGTGGGAAGCCTGAATCGGCTACAATGAAGGGCGGCGAAAGGGACCGGAGGGTGCGTGCTTGCACGCACGCGCTGGCCCGGCGAAGGAGCCGCGTGGGTGCAAGCACCCGCCCTACGCGATTGTTCCGCAACGGCCGATCAACCCACCCGCGGAGAACTCCCGTGAACGATGAGCGCCAATTGATTCGTGTCGGCCACAGCCCCGACGCCGATGATGCCTTCATGTTTTACGCCCTGGCCAAGGGCAAGGTCGATACCGGCGATTACCGCTTCGTCCACGAGTTGGTGGACATCGAGACGCTCAACCGCCGCGCGTTTTCCGCCGAGTTGGAACTCACGGCCGTCAGTCTCCACGCCTATGCCCATCTGACGGATCGCTACCTGCTCTGCTCCTGCGGGGCCAGCATGGGCGACCGTTACGGACCAATGCTGGTGGCGCCGCGGAAACTCCGCCTCGCCGACCTGGCGGGGAAGACCATCGCGGTGCCCGGCACGCTGACCACCGCCTACCTCGCCCTGCGGCTCTGCCTGGGCTACGACTTCCCTTACGTGGCGGTGCCGTTCGATCAAATTCTCGACGCGGTCGCCGCGGGCAGCTACGCGGGCGAGCCCGTGCATGCCGGGTTGATCATCCACGAGGGGCAGCTCACCTATGCCGACCAGGGCGTGGAGTTGGTGCTGGATACTGGCCAATGGTGGTTCGACGCGACCGGCCTGCCGCTGCCGTTGGGCGCCAACGCCGTGCGGAAGAACCTGGGGCCGCGGGTGGCCGCCGACGTGAACCGGCTGTTGCGCGAGAGCATTTCCTACGGCCTGGAGCATCGCGGCGAGGCGTTGGCCTACGCCCTGAGCTTCGGCCGCGGTCTGGACCAGGCTCGGGGCGACCAGTTCGTGGAGATGTACGTGAACGACTGGACGCTGGATTTCGGTCCGCGGGGCCGCGAGGCAGTTCGCCAGCTCTTGGCCCGCGGCCACGCCGCCGGCGTGATCCCCGCGCTGGTGGAGCCGGAATTCGTGGAGTGAGACGGGGAGTGGGCGGTAGGCGGCGGTATTGTGCCTCGATTCTTCGTTTCGTGGGTGCCAATCCGGGATCAATAAATCGTAGCCGATCACGTGGGGCATGCGGGTGCATTTTTCTCTAGCCCAGGCGTTCACGCCTGGGACGCGGAACGGCCCTATAGGATTCTCGCCCCCTTCAGGGGGCCATTTCCGAGACCGTCGAATCATCATCGCCTTCGGTTGTTTCCAGCAACTGCGATACGCGGCCGGTGGCGTGATGCCGCTCCTGGTCGTCAATATAGCGAGCGACCTTGCCGATCTCGTCTTTGCGCAGCGTCAGAACCCCGTAGCCCTCCTGCCACTTGAGCCTGAATTCCGGCTTTCATTCATCGTTCACGCGGTAGGCGGTAGCCCCTTTGGCTTGTCCGACGAAACCCGCCACGCATGACGTCGGGGGCAACCGAACCAAAAGGTGTACGTGATCGAACATCGCATTGTGTCGGATCGGCCAGCCGCCGCGATTCTTGGTCCCTTCGTTCAGGATTCGCAACAACTCGGCACGGAAGGAAGGATGAATGTGCGGCTCTCGGGCATGCGTGGCCCAAGCGAAATGGTAGTACAGTTGATGAAAGGCACGTCCCATGATTGCGACCCGTTGACCGCGGAACCGTCCCCTAAAGGGGACATCAAAAGAGATTGTTTTATCGCTCCGCAGTCCCAGGCGTAAACGCCTGGGCTACGGAAAAAGGAAGACGCGAGAAAAGGGGTTAGCCGGATTTTCCCACCTTTTCTGGGCAATTGCGATTCCAAGACCGTCATCCGTGCGGTCACGCGAGAAACTCACGAAGCAGCGCGGATCTCCGCGCAAGTAAATGATCAGTGAATTCGCGGAATCTGCCCTTACGGTCTCCTCGAGACTGAAAAACCTTATCTGGCGTATCGAAGCCGAAACCGAACATCTTGTCAGGGCTCCCGGCTTTCGTTCGAACGCTACGAAGAAAGCGCCTCATCTCGAGTTGAGAGAACAACAGCACTTGCGGTGACCACCAAGTACCAAGTTCTCGTTTTTGTGCCGCGTCCACTGCAGGGTAAAGGGCAACGAAGCAGAAGAAATCCGCTTCCTTCGGGCAATTGAATGTGTTGAACCAGGTGTAGTACCTGAACGGTCGTTTGGCCCGAGACGACGCCTTGGGGCGGGAATATGTTCGAGACCCTTTGACCTGAACGGTGGCGACCTTCGACCCTGATCGTGTTCTGTGCACGAGTGCCAAGTCTACTCCTCGCTCCTGTCGTGACAGCGGTGCGAAGACAGAGTACCCCTGATTCGTCGGGAACTTCTCGGACAACTTCTCGGCGACGCAGTATTCGGCGTACGGAATGGTAAAGATCCCATCCATTGCTCCCCCCCCGTGTCTTGGTGGTCTAACGATTCGTTTAGTCCGTAGCCCGTAGCACAACAAGGCGATGTTCTGGCAGTTATGCTAAAGCATGACCTTCGTTATCTCAGCCTTTCAGCAATTCCTCGAACTGCTCTTCGGTGAGCACCGGCACCCCGATCTCTTGGGCCTTGGCGAGCTTGCTCCCCGCACTCTCGCCCGCCAGGACATAGTCGGTCTTCTTCGATACGCTGGAAGCCGCGTGGCCGCCGTGCCGTGTGATCAGTTCCTGGATTTCGTCGCGGGTGTAGCGACTGAGCGTGCCGGTCACCACCAGTGTTTTTCCTTCCAACACGCGCTGCGCAGTCTCGGCCCGCCGCGGCGATTGCATCTTCACGCCCGAGAGGGCCAGGTCGTCGATGGTCTTCGTCCCAAACGGACTGCTCAAGTATTCGTGAACGCTCGCGGCGATAATCGGTCCAATCTCGTTCACCTCGCTAAGCTCGTCGACGCCGGCTGCGCGGAGGGCGTCCATCGAGCCGAAGTGCTCGGCCAGCACGCTCGCCACCCGGGTGCCGACGTGCCGGATCGACAAGGCGCTGAGCAACCGCGCCAGCCCGCGCTCTTTGCTCTCGGCGATCCCTTGCAACAGGTTCTCCGAAGACTTGCGGCCCATCCGTTCCAAGTTCATCAAGTTGTCGAGGTTCAGCCGATACAGGTCGCCATAGTCGCGAACCAGTTTCCGCTCGACCAGTTGATCGACCAGCTTGTCTCCCAGCCCCTCGATGTCCATGGCGTTGCGGCTGGCAAAATGCCGCACCCGCTCTTTCACCTGGGCCGGACATTCCAGGTTGGGACAGCGGATGTACACGCCCCCTTCGTCCTTGACCAGCTTCGTGCCGCACTCGGGGCAGTCGTGGGGGAACTTGAACTCCGGCAGTTCGCCCTTGCGCTCGTGCTTCTCGACGCGGACGATGTGCGGGATCACCTTGCCCGCCTTTTCCACTACCACCACGTCGCCCACGCGGACGTCCTTGCGCTGGATCTCGTCGGCATTGTGCAGGCTGGCACGGCTGATCGTGCTCCCGGCCAGCTCCACCGGCGCGAGGTCGGCCACGGGCGTGATGGCGCCGGTCTTCCCCACCTGCACGCGGATTGCTTCGAGCCGCGTGGCCGCCTCGTACTTTTCGAACTTATAGGCGATCAACCAGCGCGGGCTTTTCGACGTGCGGCCCAACCGCTCCCGCTGGTCGAAACGGTTGACCTTCAGCACCAACCCGTCGATCTCGAAATCCAGCTCGTGGAGGTGCTCGACGACGTCCTCGCAGTGGGCGACGGCCGCATCGATCGAATCGTAACAGGCGGCAAACGGCGTGGTGTGCAGTCCGTAACCGCGCATCTCCTCCAGAAATGCCATGTGATCGCGGGCTTGAAGCCCCTCGGTCAACCCGGTGCTGTGGCAAAAAAACCGCAGCCGCCGCTCGGCGCACACCTTGGGGTCGAGCAATCGCACCGTGCCGGCGGTCACGTTGCGGGTATTGGCGAACGGCGGTTTCTCTTTCCGCTGCTGGTCTTCGTTGAGCCGCACCAGGTCGGAATTGGTCATGTAGATTTCGCCGCGGACTTCCAGCAGCGGGGGAATATCGCGGCCGTGGAGCCGCAAGGGGATATCGCGAATGGTGCGGACATTGTGGGTGATGTCGTCGCCCACCAGGCCGTTGCCCCGGGTGAGACCTTGCCGGAGCAGCCCATCCTCGTAAATCAGCGAAACGGCCACGCCGTCGACCTTCAGCTCGACCACCCATTGGATCGGCTCGCCGTGGAGCGACTTGGCCGTGCGATCGGCGAACTTTTTCAGATCCTCGATGCTATAGGTATTGTCGATCGAGAGCATCGGCACGCGATGCGCCACTTGGCGCAGTTCGGGCACGGGCTCGTCGCCAATGCGTTGCGTGGGACTGTCGGGCGTGATCAGCTCGGGGTGCGCGGACTCCAGCTCTTTGAGCCGCTCGATGAGCCGGTCGTACGCCAGATCGCTGATCTCCGGCGCCGCCTCTTGATAGTACTTGCGGTCGTGATGCCGAATTTCTTCCCGCAGTTTGGCAATTTCGCGAGCAGCATCCATGGGCGGAGACCAGGGGTAAATTCGGGATTATGAATTCGGAATTCGGGGTTACGAATTCGGGAATTCCCAATTCCGCCTTCCTCTCACCCGTCGCATCCGCAGGCGGCCGCACAGGGAATCGCCGCCATGCCGCGAATGGGATGGGGAATGAGGCAGAGGAACACCAGCGGCGTCGAGCCGGTGTTGCGGAACTGGTGCAGCGCGCCGGGCGGTACGAGCACTGCGGTGCCCGGGCGGAGAGCCGTTTCGCGGTCGCCGTCCGACACTACGCCGTTGCCTTGGAGCACGAAGACCTCGTGTTCGTAGCCATGGGTGTGCTTGGGGGTATGGCCACCCACCGCAACTTCGAACTGCCGCATGGTGAAACTGGGCGCGCCGTCGGCTTCTCCCATCAGGCAGCGGATGCGACAACCGCTAGCGCCTTCGGTTTCGACCGCCGCGTATTCAACCTGCTCGCAATGGACGACCTTCATCGACATACCTCCGGAGTCAGGGGTGAGACCGCTCGTGCGGTGTCCAGCTTATCCATTATAGTATGTAAAGGTCGCCGGGCGGTAGGCGGCCGGCGGTGGATCAAATTCGGAATTCGGAGGGCGGAATTCGGAAGGCGGGACGGGAGATTTCATGCGGGGAAGGGGGAAGGGGCAACCCCGAGCCCCGAATTTTCGCCGTTTACCGTGCACCATCTCCCAGCAACCCGCGCAGCGTGGCCAGATTGGTCACGTCCAGATCGAGGCCTTGCTCTTCGCCCTTGGGGGTTTCCAGGTACATCGGCACATCGCGGAACCGCGCGTCGCCGAGCAGATTGCGAAACGGCTCCAACCCCAATTGGCCGCGGCCGATGTGGTCGTGGCGATCGACCCGCGCGCCCAACTCCCGACGGCTGTCGTTGAGGTGAAAGGCCTTGATTTGCGGCAGGCCCACGATCCGGTCGAAAGCCTCCATGGTGGCCTGGTATTCTTCCGCAGTGCCCAGAGGATAGCCGGCCGCGAACACGTGGCAAGTGTCGAAGCAAACGCCCAGGCGGCCGCGATCGGCAACGCCTTCGAGGATCGCGGCGAGGTGCTCGAATCGCCACCCCAGCGAACTTCCCTGTCCGGCCGTGGTCTCCAGGAGGCATTGCGTCCGCAGCCCCGGCGTTTGGGAGTGCGCCTCGTCCAAGGCGTCCACGATACGGCGGATCCCCCGGGCTTCCGACGAGGTGGTATAGCAGCCGGGATGGGTCACCACGTAGCTGAGTCCCAGGGTCTCCGCGCGCCGCAACTCGAGCACGAAAGCGTCGATCGATTTTCGCCAAAGTTTCTTGCCCGGCGATGCCAGGTTGATCAAATACGAATCATGAGCGATTGCGTGGCCGATCTGTCCCTCGGCCAAAGCGGCCTGGAACTGCCGGGCCTCGTCGGCAGCGACGTCGCGGGCGCGCCATTGATTGCTGTTCTGCGTGAAGAGTTGGAGGCACTGGCAACCGGCCTGGCGAGCCCGCTGGGCCGCCTTTTCGTATCCCCCCGCAATTGACATGTGGGCCCCGAGAATGGCCATCAAGACACCGTGGATCTGGAATGGGAATTGTCAACCGGCGCTTGCATTTTCCGCTATGGCCTCCATAAAATGAAGTGGGCAAGACAAGCGGCCGGCTGGAGTGCGGCACTATGTCGGAATACTGGTGGGTCGTCGGATCTCTGGGGGCGGTCGCAGCCGCTGTGGGGCTGTCCCTTTGGTGGCCGATGCGGGCTGCGATGCGGAGGTCGCGGCTGGCCGGCGCTCGCCGCAATTTCCATTTGCAGCGCGAGCGGCTGGAAATGAAGTTCATTCAGTTGGCCCAAGCGGCCGCCAAACCGGGCGCGCCGCGATGGTCGGACTGCGAGTTCGAAAACGACGTGGCCTACGTGCGGAATCGTTCCACCGGGGAGCTCGCGGCATTTGTGCCGGTTACGATCGCCTTGGAAGATCCTGACGGCCTGGCCATACAATCCGCACTGGAGAACTTGCGCTGCGGAACCGCCGTTTTCCGTTTCGACCGCGAGCATTGGGAAACCGACGGGGTGGCGCTGTTGAACCTCACTCCCGCCGAGGCCATCCGTTTCTATCGCGACAACCTGGAAATCGTCGCCCAGGAAGTGGGCAAGTAGTCAATCCTTGAGCAGCTTGCGGAGCACGGTCTGCAAGATCCCCCCATTGCGGTAGTACTCCAGGTCGACCGGGGTGTCGATCCGTGCGCGGGCCTGGAAGCTGCGCACTTTCCCGTCGGGCGAGGTTGTTTGGACCGTCACCGCCGCACCGGGTTTCAAGGCATCGGATAGCTCGGGGAAATCGAAAACCTCTTCGCCGCTCAGGCCTAGAGATTGCCAGGTTTGCCCGGCGGGCAGTTCCAGCGGCAGAACGCCCATTCCCACCAGGTTGCTGCGATGAATGCGTTCGAAACTGGAAGCGATAACGGCACGGACACCTAGCAAATAGGTGCCCTTGGCTGCCCAGTCGCGGCTGCTGCCGGTGCCATATTCGGCGCCGGCCAGGATCACCAAGGGCACGCCCTGGTCCTTGTATTTCATCGCCGCATCGTAGATCGACATCTGTTGTCCGCTGGGCAAATGCCGCGTCACCCCCCCCTCTACGCCGGGGACGAGTTGGTTGCGGATGCGGATGTTGGCGAACGTGCCCCGGGTCATCACCCGGTCGTTGCCGCGGCGGGAGCCATAGCTATTGAAATCTTGCGGCTCCACGCCGTGCTGGCGGAGGTACTGTCCAGCGGGACTGCCGGCGGCAATCGAGCCGGCGGGCGAAATATGGTCGGTGGTCACGCTGTCGCCGAACGCGGCCAGCACTCGGGCTGCCCGAATCGGTTGAATCGGCCCCGGTTCGGCGGCGAGATCCAGCAGGAAAGGCGGTTCCTGAATATAGGTGCTCGACGGCTCCCAGGGGAATAGTTCGCCGCCGGTCAAGGCAATGGCGTTCCATTGCGGATTGGCCTCAAACACGTTGCTGTACCGCCGGCGGAACATCTCCGGCTGCACGGCGCTGGCCACCATGGCGCTGACTTCCGCCTCGGTCGGCCAAATGTCCCGCAAGTAAACCGGCTGGCCCCGGCCGTCGTGGCCCAACGGTTCGGTCGCCAGATCGAGGTCCGTCGTGCCGGCCAGGGCGTAGGCCACAACCAGTGGGGGGCTGGCCAGATAGTTGGCCTTCACCAGCGGGTTGATTCGTCCTTCGAAGTTGCGGTTCCCGCTGAGCACGGCCGCGGCCACCAGGTGGCCTTCGGAAACCGCCTGGGCCACCGCGTCGGGCAACGGTCCGCTATTGCCGATGCAAGTCGTACAGCCATAGCCGACCGTTTGGAAGCCCAAGGCGTCCAACGCGCGATCCAGCCCGGTGTGGGCTAAATAGTCGGTGACCACGCGCGAGCCAGGGGCCAGGCTGGTCTTCACGTGCGACCCGACCCGCAAACCCCGCGCCACGGCTTTTTGGGCCAGCAGCCCGGCGGCGATCATCACCGTGGGGTTGCTGGTGTTGGTGCAACTGGTGATGGAAGCAATGACCACCGCACCGTGGCCGATGGTGGAACTGTGGCCGTTCTCGCGGACGATGGCCGTTTGAGTGGTCTCTTCCTCGGAGAGCCCGAATCCGCGCTCCGCCGCCGGGGCCCGCAACGACTGCCGGAACGACCGCTTCACGGCCGAAAGCGGCACGCGGTCTTGCGGGCGCTTCGGTCCGGCCAGGCTCGGTTCCACGCTCCCCAGGTCCAACGAGATCACGCCGGTGTACGCCGGCACGGGGCAATCTTCGCTACGCAGCAATTGCTGCTCCGTGGCATAGCGCTCGACCAGCGCGACTTCGGCGTCGCTGCGGCCCGTCTGCCGCAGGAATTCCAAGGTCTGCCGGTCGATGGCGAAGAACCCGGTGGTGGCGCCGTATTCGGGCGCCATGTTGGCCACCGTGGCCCGATCGGCCAGCTTCATCGAGGAGACCCCCGGCCCGAAATACTCGACGAACTTGCCCACCACGCCCGCCTTCCGCAACTGCTGCGTGACGGTCAACACCAGGTCGGTGGCCGTCGCGCCGGCCGGCAGAGCGCCGGTCATCTCGAAGCCGATCACCTCGGGCATCAGCATGTATAGCGGCTGACCGAGCATCACCGCCTCGGCCTCGATACCGCCGACGCCCCAGCCGAGCACGCCCAAGCCGTTGATCATGGTGGTATGGCTGTCGGTGCCGACCAAGGTGTCGGGCACGGCCACGGGCCCCCGCTCGTCGTTGCGGAGGAACACGCACTTGGCCAGAAACTCCAGGTTCACCTGGTGTACGATCCCCACGGCCGGCGGCACGACGCGGAAATTGGCCAGCGCCTTCTGGCCCCAGCGGAGAAACTCGTAGCGCTCGCGATTCCGTTGGAACTCCAGTTCCACGTTCCGCCCCAACGACTCCGCGCTGCCGAACGAGTCGACCTGCACCGAATGATCGATCACCAGGTCTACCGGGATCAAGGGGTTGATCCGCGCCGGATCGCCCCCCAACCGCCGCATCGCGCTGCGCATCGCGGCCAGATCGACGACCGCGGGCACGCCGGTGAAGTCTTGCAACAACACCCGCGCCGGCTTGAAGGGGATTTCCACCGCCGCCGGAGCTTGGGCGTTCCAGGCGGCCAGGTTCTTCACGTCCTGCTCGCTGACCAGAAAGCCGTCGCAATTCCGCAGCGCGGATTCCAGCAGCACGCGGATCGAAAACGGCAAGGCGGCCAGCTTCGTCAGTCCAGCCTTTTCCAGGCGGCTGAGCCGGTAAATCCCCGCCCGGCCGGAGCCGGTGTCAAAGCTGTCGCGGGCGTCAAACGGGTCGCTCTGTCGCGGGGTGGATGTCATCGCCGGGAAACTCTCGTGCTGGGGTGGATAGGTAGCGCCGGTATGGCGAAATTGTATATATTAGCGGACGGAGGACAATTGCATAACCATGAAAACCTACGCACGTTTCGAAACAGGTTGACGCGCGTGTTGCCCGTTTCTACACTCCAAGAGGGGGAAATGTGCGTTTCCGTGGCCGTTGGCCCAAAGAGCAGGAGCCCGTCGTGAAAACTATCAGTATTGACGGCTTGCCGGAGCCCGTTGCCGCGGCCGTGGTTCAGATGGTGGAGACACTTCGCCGTCAGTTTACCGCCAAAGCGGAATCCCGGCCGCAGGTCGATCTTCCGCGTTGGCCGGGTAAAGTCCTCGGCCATCTGACCCGCGAGGAGATTTACGAGCATGTCGGATGACTTGGCGCTCGTGGACACCAACGTTCTTGTCTATTCCGTCTTTCCCGAGTCTGATCATTACGAGGCGTCGCGTACTCTGCTCGATGGGGCCCAGGCCGGGCAGACGTTGCTTTGCCTTGCCCCACAGGTTCTCATCGAGTTTTACGCAGTCGTCACCAACCCAAATCGCGTTGCCCAACCACGCCGACCCGAAGAGGCCATCGAGGTCATCGAGAAGTTCCTTTCGATGCGCGGTGCAACCCTCCTGCCCGTTCCGCCTGACGTCGTAAGCCGCTGGCTGGCGTTGGCTCGAAAGTACCCGGTTGCGGGAAGTGCAACGTTTGACGTGCAGTTGGTTGCGACGATGCTCGGCAACGGCGTGCGAAAGATCTTCACCTTCGATCGCGATCACTTCGATCGCTTCGACGAAGTCGAGGCCATCATTCCGTAAGCCGTGTGCCGCAAGGGCGAGAACGATCGCCTTACGCCCACGACCGCCGCCATTGCACAGCCATGAAAACCAACGCCGTTCGTATTCTCGACCGATTGGGCATTTCCTACGAACTTCGCGATTATGCGGTCGACCCCGACGATTTGACCGCCGAAAAGGTGGCCCGCAGCATCGGCTTGCCACCCGAGCAGGTCTTCAAGACACTCGTGGTTCGTGGCGATCGCAGCGGACCGCTGTTGGCCGTAGTGCCCGGCGACGACGAGCTGGACCTCAAGTCGCTGGCCCGCTTGAGCAACGACCGCAAGGTGGAGATGGTGCCGCTCAAAGACGTGCAGACGCTGACCGGTTACATTCGCGGCGGCGTGACGGCCCTGGCCTGCAAGAAAAATTATCCGGTGCTGGCCGACGAACAGATCCGCCGCTTCGAGCGGATTGCGGTATCGGCGGGGGTCCGCGGCACCCAGATCGTGTTGGCTCCGGACGACTATCTTCGCGCGGTCCAGGCGACCACCGGACCCATCAGCCGGCCGAAACCGACGTGAGGTAACGCGAATGGTGCCACCTACCACAAGCGGGAAACACCATACTGGTCGAAAATGGCGTCCGTGCTGACTAGCAGCAGGCTCGTCATTCCATATACTCCCGAAACTCTTCGAGCGGGGCATCAAAGTCGGGAGCCATCCAGTGCTTCGTGTCTTTCGCGCTGCCGGCCGCGCAAGGCCATTGTCTGGGACTTGCTCGGGTCAACGTCGCCAGCGGCTCGCCCCCTTGGACGATCAACAGTTGCTCGCCGGGATTCAATCCCGAAATGATTTCCCCCAGGTGGGCCTTGGCATCGTCAAGATTCACGGTTGCCATCATTACATACCGCGTGTGGACACTGCCAGACCCTATTCTAGCTGGCGTCTGGGGACTGGCCTAGTGGATGGGGGGTAGGTCGGGCGTGTTCCAGCCCGACGCCCCGATGGAGTCGTGAAATGCCTCGGCGCCGCCCACCGACGCGACTTGGTGCCACCCGAACTCGGCATGCCGGGCCACCGCCGGACTGTAAAATGCGGATGCGGATTTCGGAGTACCCGTGGAAGGATCAACCATGCGCCGCGTCGCGACGATTCGCATCGCCTTGGGGTTGTTGCCGTTGTTGGCTCTCGTTTGCGGTTGCGAGCAGGGCTCCAGTGGGATGGCCGCCGGTTCGGCGCCGCCGCCGTTGGCGGCCGAAGGCTGGCTCAACGGCTCGCCCGTGCGCTGGGAACAGTTGGCTGGCAAAGTGGTGGTCGTCGACATCTGGGCCCACTGGTGCGGCCCTTGCCGTGCCCTGGCCCCGGAGCTGGTGCGGACCTACAACCGCTTCAAAGACCAAGGCGTCGTATTCCTGGGCTTGACGCCCGACGGCAGCGGCAGCCTGGGTGAGATCCAAGGATTCATCCGTCATTCCCGCATTCCCTGGCCCACGGCTTACGGGGCCGAGGCGGCGATCTCGGCCTTTGGCGTTCAGTATCTCCCCACCGTGGTTGTGATCGGGCCTGACGGCCGTGTATTCTGGAACAACCAGATGGGCGGCAGTCTCGAAGAGGCCATTCGCGGAGCATTGGCCCAGGGGAGGTGAACGGTGATCGGTGGACGGTGAAGAAAACGCCCCGCCGCGGCGTCGGCGACGGGTAATCGATCGTCTCCGCACCTCGTCGTGAATTCTCATCTTCTTCCGCTTTTCGGGCTTTTGCGTCTTCGGGCTTTCGTGATTGCGTTCTTTCAATCCTGGATGGTTGCCCTCCGCGTTCACGACAGCAGCGGCAGCCCCAACTCGATCCAATCCCGGCCCAATGGTGCGACCAGCGCCAGGGGCTCGCGGGTCATGGGATGCTCGAACCGCAGGCTCCGCGCATGCAAGGCGATCGCCCGCAGCCGTTGGTCTTCGTATTGCACTCCGAACGGCAACCGCGAACCATACATCGCGTCGCCCAATACCGGGTGGCCGCGGGAAGACGCCTGCAAGCGGATCTGGTGCATACGGCCGGTCTCGAGCTGAATCTCGAGCCAGGTGCCCCAGGGGCCGGTCGCCAACACGCGATAATGGAGTACGGCGTCGCGGGCCTCGGGATGGGTGGGCGGCAAGATCTCCGACCGCGGCTGTTCGGGAATTTTGCGCATGTAGTCTTGCCAGGTTCCTTGCTCAGGCGTGACCTGCCCTTCGACCACCGCCCAATACACCTTCTCGACCAGCCGCGATTCGAACTGTTCGGAAAGCCGCCGGGCGGCGCGAGCGTGGATGCCGAAGACGATCGCGCCCGACACCGGCCGATCGAGCCGATGCGGCACCCCCAGATAGACCCGACCGGGCTTGTTTTCCCGCTGCTTCAACAGCGTTTTGATCCGCCGTTCCAGGCTGTCGATGCCCGGCGGAGCCTGGGTCAACAGCCCCGGCGGCTTATTGACCACCAGGCACGGTCCGACTTCGTATAAGATATCAACATCGAGCGTGGACATGGTAGTTGGCAGTCGGCAGTTAGCAGTCGGCAGTTAGGAAAACGCACACCAGCCGGGCGAGGCCTGTAGGTTCCATGGTCTTATGGGACCTATTCGCAGTATTCGCCGTCGCATGGACGTCCCCGGCACTTTACGGCCTCCGGCCGCCCCATTACCATGGGGGTCGGCGACCTTCATCCTTCATCCTTCAATCATTTTCTCTTATGGTCCTCAACGAACGAATCACTAAGTATAGCCAGGCGCTGGAGTTTGCGGAAAAGCAGGTGCTGGCCGCCACGGAGCGTCATCCCCACTATTTTCCCATCTATACCCAGAATGGCTGCTGGCATCATGCGGGCGAATTGTGGACGGATTGGACCGGCGGATTTTTTGCCGGCATGATGTGGAAATTTTTCCAGCGCACGGCCGACCCCCAATGGCGGCGGTTGGCCGAGGAGTATTCGAAGCTCCTGGAAAACCGGCAGTTCGACCGCAAGGTGCACGACCTGGGCTTCATCTTTCTCAACACCTACCTGCCCTGGTATCAGCTCACCGGCGAGGCGTGGCTCAACGAGGTGTTGATCCAGGCCGGCCGTACGCTCGCCCAGCGGTTCATGGACAAGGGGCAATACCTGTGCTCCTTCGTGGGACCGGATTCGCTGTTCATCGACATCATGATGAACGTGCCGTTGATTTTCCATGCCGCCAATCTCTCCGGCGACGCGGACCTGCGGCGGATCGCCGCCGCCCATTGCCGCACTACCCGCGATACGTTGGTCCGCGGCGATGGTTCCACCGCGCACGAAGGACTCTTCGACCTGGCCACCGGCAAGTTCCTTCGCCAGACCACGCACCAAGGCCTGCGCGACGACAGCCGCTGGGCGCGGGGGTTGGCCTGGTCGCTCTACGGCTATAGCAAGGTTTACGCCGCCAGCGGCATGGAGGAATTTCTCGCCGTGGCGCAGCGGAACGCCGACTTCTGGATATCGCACCTGCCGGCCGACAAGGTTCCCTATTGGGATTTCGACGCGGACCTTTCGCTGCCACCGCCTTGGGGGGCGCAGAAGGAGAGTTCCGCCGCGGCGATCGCGGCCAGCGGGCTGTTGGATCTGGCCCGGCAGACTCGCGCGCCGGAGCAGGCCGATCGCTACCGCCGCACGGCCCTGGAAATGCTCGACGCCCTGGTGGCGCCGGAATACCTGGCCGTCGACACACCGGGCTGGGAAGGGATCCTCAAGCACGGCGTGTATCACACCGGGCGGAACCTGGGCGTCGACGAGTCGGTGATGTGGGGTGAATTCTTCTTCGTCGAAGCCCTTACCAAAGTGGTCCGGGGCGAGGATTGACGGCGATGCAAGAACCGCTGCTCACGGAACACGAAATCCAGCTTCGGGTGCGGTACAAAGAGACCGATCCGATGGGCTACTTGCACCACGCCAACTATCTCACCTATTTCGAACTGGCACGGACCGAACTGTTGCGGGCCGCGGGCGGAAATTACCGCCAAATGGAAGCCGACGGCGATTTCGTGGTCGTGGTCCGCGCCGAGTGCCGCTATCACCGCCCGGCGCACTACGACGATCTGCTCACGATCCGCGTGACCGTGGTGAAAGTCACGCCCGCCAAGATCGAGCACGAATACCACGTACATCGCGACGGCGAGTTGTTGGCCGTGGGACACGTGACCCTGGCCGTGGTGGACCGTCGGGGCAAGGTGCAGCGGGTGCCCGAGTGGATGAAGGCGAAGGGAGAGTAGGCAGCAGGCAGTAGGCAGTTCTTTAGGATCGGTGGAAAAATAAGTTCCCGAATTGCCGCGTCCTATTGAAGCCCGAAGCGTAAGCGAGGATTTTGCGTTGCGCCGCCGTGGGCGTCCAAACCTCGCTTACGCTTCGGGCTTCGATAGGACGGCCACGCTCAATAAAGCACGGAAGTTATTTTTCGGCCGACCCTTACCAGCGAAAATTGAAGGCCACGCCGGTCATATCCGGCGTGACCACCGGGGCCATCGAGAAGGACGACTTCTGTTCCAACTCCGTATGGTTCACGGCGCGGACCGAGAGGTAACCCATCGTCCAGCCGAGGATCACCTCGGAGAGGTAATGGGCGTCGTCGTTGATACGCGACCAGCCGGTGAAGGTGGAGCCCAAATAGAACACGCCCTTGAGCCACGGATCGTCGACCATGTCGGCGGCCGTGAGGAAGGGAATCGAACTGATGAAGGCGTGGCCGCTGGCGCTCACCCCATAACTGTTTTGAAAGGGGCGCCATTGGGAGGCATTTGGTATACCCCAGTCCGGCCGCGCGGCGCCGAGGCCGTATTGCAAGGCCAGGAAGGGCACCGCGCCGACGATATAAGCCCGCGTTATCCGCTCGCCGTAATTGCCCAGCTCGCCCGCCAGGGGATATTCATCGAGTAGCTCGCCGGCCACCATCAGGCTGATGGCCCCCGGGATCATGTAGCTCCCTTCGCCGAAGTTCTTCACGAACTTCGCCACGCCATCCGTGCCCGCGCTGCGGACGTCGTTCTGGTACCAATTGCGGAAACGCTGGTCCATGGAGCTTTCTGCCAGCACGGCGTCCACGCTCACCCCCGCTGCTACACCAACGGCCGTTTCCCAAGTGTAGTAGTTGCGTTCGTCCTCCCAGGCGCGAAGGAGAAAGCCATTGCAGCGATCTTCCAGACTGTGACGCCGGTATACCGGCTGGTCGGACGCCGGGGGCGGATTGAGCGGGCCGGTGGGTGCGAACTGGATCGCATTGGGATCGGCAGCGGCCTGTTGCGGAGGCAGCGTCGCGGGACCGGGCCCATTCGGGGCGACGATCGTGCCGTCCACCCGCGCTTCCGGCCAACCTGCACCGCCCTGCGCCGCCGCCGCTGCGCTGCCTGCGGGGCTCGTGTTGCTGGCGAGCATGACGTTGCCGGCCGCCGGGTTGCCTTGGGGCGGGACGTAGCCTTGTGCCGGCAGGCCGTTTGGCACCGACGCGTAACCCTGGGCTGGGGCGTAGCCTTGGGCCGGCGAATTGTTGGCTATGGCCGGATCGCTGCGACTCGGGTGGGGAGCCAGATTCTGGTAGGGCAGCTCCGCCTGGCTGCCCGACGTCCCATCTGAGGCCGACGAATCATTGGGCCGGCCGTAGTGTCCGGAGGCCGGGCAGGCGCCTGGCGCAAACGCCCACTGGTCGCCGCTGCACCCAATGGCGGAGAACAGCAGGATCGCAGCGATTGCGGCACGACTTGGCAGATGAATGGACATCGCCCCGTTCGATCCTAGGGGTTGCACGATGGGAAGGGCGGGAGCAAACGAAAATCACTCGTGACGGTCGAAAAGCCGGGCGTAAAAGCCGGGCAACGCGCGGCTGGCTTCGTAGGCAAGCCTTCAAGGTGGTGCGGAGACTACTTATTACGGAAGGTTTAGACAATATTGAAATGCGGATTCCAAGACTTGCCATCTTCTCTATGTACCCTAGATACACACCGCCGCGGCGACGCAATCACTCTCCACTCCCAAGTGCCCAACCGCCGATGCGGCCCCGCAGTTCGTCGGCCGCAAAGCGGTTCGTCGAGGCGATCAATTGCCGCGCGGCCTCGACCTGTCCCCAGACGTTCCACAGCAGCACGCCGCGGACGCGTCCTTCCCGCAAGTAATACACCACGCCCTGCCGATACGGCTCTTTCCAATCTTCCACCGTTTCCAGGCGTGAGTCGATCAGCCCCACGGCTTCGTAGCCCAGGTCGAACAGGTCGCCGTAAAAGAACGGCTGGTGGTCATAGTTGACACTCTCGCCCGCCATCGCCCGGCCGGCCATGGCTCCCATGGTATTGGCATTGTCTTCATGCTCCACGCGGATCCGTTGGTCGAGGGCCGGATTGTAGAACTCGGCCACGTCGCCCGCGGCATAGACGTCCGCGTGGCTGGTCCGTAGCGACGTGTCGACGCAGATGCCGTCGGCGACCTTCAACCCGGCGGCGCGGGCCAACTCGACGTTGGGTTGCACGCCGATCCCGGCCACCACGCCGTCGACGACGATTTCCCGCCCGTGACCGGTCTTCAACGCGAGGGTGAGGTCGCGCCGTTCGAGGCTTTCCGGGTCGAGGAATTCGCTATCGAGAACCTCCACGCCTTTCTCGCGATAGTACCGGCTGAGGAACCCGGCCAGAGAGGCCGGGAACAGGTGGCTGCTGACGGCTTCGGTGGGAAAGATCATCGTGACTTGCTTGCCCTCCATCGAGAGCGCGGCGGCCAGTTCCGCGCCGATGAAGCCGCCGCCGACAACCAGGAAACGATTGCCGCGCTCGCTGAGCGTCCGCAGCCGCAGGTAATCGTCGAGCGAGCGGAAGTACACGATACGGTCGTCGTCGATGGGCAAGATGCGGCGTTTTCCGCCTTCGAAGACCGTGGTCACTGCGCCCGACGTCGATTTCAAGTCGTCGTCGATGGGCAAGCGGCGGGGCGCCGCGCCGGTGGCCAGCAGGAGCTTCTTGAAGGTGTAGATCGTGCCGCGGTCGTCGACGATTCGCTTCTCGGCCAGGTCGAGCGTCTTGACGGTGCGGCCAAGGTGCAAAATGGCCTCTTGCTCGGCCGCCTTGCGCCAGATGGACTCCAGCCGTTTGCCTTTCCAGAGCCCTTTCGACAGCGGCGGGCGGTCATACGGCGGATGCGGCTCCGCGCCGACCATGCCGATCGAGCCGTCGGGGTCCGCCTGCCGGATCCCCCGGACCGCGGCGTCGCCCGTCATTCCGCAGCCGACGATCAAGTATTTGTAGTTGAGCAAGAGATGCTCCTCATCCTAGTGGTGCAGGCGTCTCGCCTGCCCCGAAAAATGCAGGCGGGACGCCTGCACCACAAAATTCGCTCACCTCATTTTAGCGCCATGTCTACGGTGCGTTGACTGCCCTCCCGGCGACGTCGAGCGCCGCTTCGTGCAGGGCTTCCGCCAACGTGGGGTGGGCATGGCTCGATCGGGCAATATCTTCGCTACTGGCGGCGAAATCCAGGGAAACCACGGCCTCGGCGATCAAATCGCCGGCGCGGGGGCCGAGAATGTGGACCCCCAGCAGCCGATCGGTGTGGGCATCGGCCAGCACTTTAACCATGCCCTGGGTGTCGCCCAAGGTCCGCGCGCGGCCGTTGGCGCGGAAGGGGAAGACGCCTTTCTTATATTCCCGGCCGCCGGAGCGCAGCTCGTCTTCGGTCTTGCCCACCGCGGCGATTTCGGGATGGGTGTAGACGACGGCCGGAATGGCGTCGTAATTGACGTGCCCATAGCCGGTCACGATCCGCTCCACGCAGGCCGCGGCTTCGTCGCTGGCCTTGTGGGCCAACATCGGCCCGGCGATGCAGTCGCCCACGGCATAAATGTTCTTGGCCGCGGTTTCCCAGGCTGGGTTGACGCTGATCCGCCCGCGGGGGTCGCAGTGGATGCCGGCGCTTTCCAGCCCCAGGCCCGTGGTACATGGCACGCGTCCCACGGCCAGCAACACGCGGTCGCAACGGATCGGCGCGACTGCCTCGCACTCGACCACCGCTTGCTCTCCGTCGACGTAAGCCCGCGTGACGCGGACGCCCAGCTTGAAGACCAGCCCTTGTTTTTCGAAGATCGGCTGGGCCTGCGCCGCGATCTCGGTATCCAGGCCCGGCAGAATCCGCTCCATCGCTTCCAACACCGTGACCTTCGCGCCGAGGCGGTTCCACACCGAGCCTAGTTCGAGCCCGATGTAGCCGGCGCCGATCACCACCAGGTGCTCGGGCACCCGGGCGTAAGCCAGGGCTTCGCTGCTGGTGCCGATGCGATCGCCGTCCACCTGCACGCCCGGCAACGAGGCGGGCTGGCTGCCGGTGGCGATGACGATCGAGCGGGCCTCGAGCAGGGTCTCGCCGTCGCCGCCCGCCACCCGCACGCGGCCGGGGCCGTCGAGCTTGCCGCGGCCCTGATAGCGGGTGATTTTGTGCTTCTTGAACAGGCCCTCGACGCCCCGCGCCAACGAGCGGACGATGTCGTCCTTGCGGCGCAACATGGCGGCCAGATCGATTGTGGCCTCGGCCACGTGGATTCCGTGCTGTTTCAGGTCGTGTTGGACTTCGGCAAACTTGGCGGTCGATTCCAGCAACGCCTTGCTGGGAATACAGCCGATTCGCAGGCAGGTGCCGCCCAACAGCGGGTTGTCGTCGACGCAAGCCGCCGCGAGCCCCAGTTGCGCGGCGCGGATCGCGGCCACGTAGCCGGCGGGCCCGCCTCCCAGAACGACCAGATCGTGCTTCACGGTTTTCATGGGCTGTCAGATCTCCAGCAGTATCCGCGAGGGCTCCTCGATCACCTCTTTCACTCGCCGCAAGAATCCCACCGCCTCGCGGCCGTCGACGATGCGGTGGTCGTAGGTCAAGGCCAGGTACATCATGGGCCGGATCACCACCTCGCCGTGACGGGCCACCGGCCGCTCCTGGATCGCGTGCAGCCCGAGGATGCCGCTCTGCGGCGGATTGATGATCGGCGTGGAGAGCATCGAGCCGAAAACGCCGCCGTTGCTGATGGTGAACGTTCCGCCGCTAAGTTCGTCGGGCTTGAGCTTCCCCGAGAGCGCGCGGACGCCGAAATCGCCCACCGCGCGCTCGACCTCGGCGAAACTCATTCGCTCGGCGTTGCGCAATACGGGGACCACCAGCCCCTTGCCGCTGCCCACGGCGATGCCGAGGTCGAAGTAGTTATGATAGACGATATCGTGGCCGCGGATCTCGGCGTTCAACTCCGGACAGGCTTTCAAGGCCTCGATCGCCGCCTTGACGAAGAACGACATGAAACCCAGCTTGACGTCGTACTTCTGCTGGAAAGCGTCGCGGTAACGCTGCCGCAGCTCGATCACCGGCGTCATGTCGACTTCGTTGAAAGTGGTCAACAGGGCGGCGGACTGCTGGGCCTCGACCAACCGCTCGGCAATCCGCCGCCGCAACAGGCTCATCGGCACCGCTTCCTCCTGCCGCACCGGCGACACGCCCGGCAGCGCGACCGCGGTCGACGATGGCTCCCGCCGCGGCTGTTCGGGCTTCCGCGCCGGCGGCGCCGCTGAGAGCGACAGAGGCCCGGGTGGCGACGACGGCGGTGTCGCAGGGGGCGATTGCTGCTCGACGTGCCGCAGCACGTCCTCTTTGAGCAGCCGTCCGCCGGGGCCCGTGGCCTCGACCTCGTCGGCTTGCAGGTTGTGCTCGGCAAGCGCCGCGGCAGCGGCCGGCATCACCGCCGCCGGCCGGTTGCCATCATGCGGCGGCGGCTTTGGCTGCACCACTGCGTGTGCCACCGGCTCCGCCGGTGCTTCCGGCGGCTGGGGTTCCTTTGGCCGTTGGGCAGCCGCTGGGGAGGCCTTGATTGGGGCTTCGGTCTTGGGTTGAGTCGTTTCTTCCAGGTAACCCACGATCTCGCCCACGGCGGCCACCTCGCCTTCGTGCTTGAGAATCTTGGTCACGACGCCGGCCATCGGGGCCGGCAGGTCGACGGTCGCTTTATCGCTTTCGAGCTGCACCAGGCTCTCGTCCTTGTCGGCCCATTGCCCTTCCTGCTTGAGCCACTGGCCGATCTGCACCTCGCGGATCGATTCGCCAACCTCGGGAATTCTCAACTCGTGCGACATGATGTGCTGTGGTCCTTCTTCATCCTTCAACCCTGGCGAAACCGCAAGCGGAGGCATTTCTCTTTTCCAATCCCTGATCTCCAATCCGTTTTTTCATCATTCATCCTTCCTTCCAAACGCTCGGGCGTGGATCTCCGCCTGCTCGATTCGATAGCTGCTGGCCGATCCGGTGGCCGGGCTGGCCGACGCCGGCCGCGCGATCCCGGCAAAGGGGAAACGCCCCAGCAGCTTGTCGCCGAAATGTACCTTCAGAAAATACCAGGCTCCCATGTTCTCCGGCTCTTCCTGAACCCAGTAGACCGGGGTTCCCTCGGGATAGGCCTGCAACGCGGCCTTGAGCTGCGATCGCGGCAGCGGGTAGTATTGCTCCAATCGCAGCAGGGCCACGTCGGGGTGCTCCCGGTCGCGAAGATCCTGCAACTCGTAGAACAGCTTGCCGCTGACCAGCAGTACCCGGCTGGGCCGGCGGTTGGCGGTGTTTTGATCGGCAACGACGCGCTGGAAGCAGCCTCGCGCGCAATCCTCGAGGGTCGAGACGCAACGCGGATGCCGCAGCAGGCTCTTCGGCGTCAACACCACCAGCGGCTTCTGCCATCGCCGCACCGCCTGGCGGCGCAATACATGGAAATATTGGGCCGGGGTGCTGGGCACCACCACCTGCACGTTGTCGTCGGCCGCGAGCATCAGCAACCGTTCCACCCGCGCGCTGGAATGCTCGGGCCCCTGCCCCTCGAGACCGTGCGGCAGCAACAGCACCATCCCGCTCAAGTGACGCCATTTCTCTTCCGCGCTGGTGATAAACTGGTCGATGATCACTTGGGCGGCGTTGGCGAAGTCGCCGAACTGGGCCTCCCACAACACCAGCCCGTCGGGATAGCCCAGGCTGTAGCCATATTCGAAGCCCAGCGCGCCGGCCTCGCAAAGCGGGCTGTTGTAGATCTCCACCGGGGCCTGATCGCCGGCGAGATGCTGCAAGGGGCAGTAGCCCAGGCCGTCTTCGGTGTCGAATAACACCGCGTGCCGCTGGCTGAAGGTGCCGCGCACAGTATCCTGGCCGGTGAGGCGGATGCGGTAGCCGTCGACGGCCAAAGTGGCCAGCGCCAGGGCCTCGGCCGACGACCAATCCAGCGGTTGTTCCCCCGCGGCCATCTGCCGGCGGCTCGCGACCATCCGCGCGAGCTTGCGGTGCAGGTGAAACGCGGCGGGCAAATCCGCCAGCCCTGTGAGCAGCACGGCCAACCGCTCCGCCGCCACGCCCGTCTCGACGTCGTCCTCCAACCGCTCCGGGCCGCCATGGTAGTTTTTCCAGACGTCGCCCAACACCTTCGGCCGGGGCACGAAATCTTCCCGCCGGGCCAACGACAGGGCGTGTTCCAAATGTTCGCGGCGGCGCTTGGCGATGTCGTCGGCCTCGCCGGGCGTCACTTCGCCCAGCGCCAACAAGTGTTCCAGGTAGGCGTCGCGGACCGGCTTGTGGCGTTCGATCCACTTGTACAGCAGGGGCTGGGTAAACGACGGCTCATCCCCTTCGTTGTGCCCCCAACGCCGATAGCAGTACATGTCGACCACCACGTCGCGGTGGAACGTCTTGCGAAAGTCCATCGCCAGGTCGATCACCTGGGCCACGGCCTCGGGATACTCGCCGTTGACGTGGAAGATGGGGATTTGCAGCATCCGCGCCGCGTCGGTGGCGTAGGTCGTCGAGCGACCTTCGTCGGGCCCGGTAGTGAAACCGATCTGGTTGTTGACGATCACGTGCAACGTGCCACCCACCGTGTAGCCCGGCAGTTGGCTCATGTTGAGCGTCTCTTGCACGACGCCCTCGCCGACGAACGCCGCGTCGCCGTGGATCAGGATCGCCATGCTCTCTTCGTGGCGGAAATCGGCGCCGCGGTCCTGCTTGGCCCGGGTGAGGCCCAGGGCCACGGGGTCGACGAACTCCAAGTGGCTGGGATTGAAACACAACGAGAGGTGGATCTTCCGGCCGGTCGAGGTGGTGAAGTCGTTGTAGTAGCCCAGGTGATACTTGACGTCGCCGCTGCCGCGATACAGCTCCGGATCGACGTCTTCGAACTCGCGGAAGATCTCCTGCGGACTTTTGCCGATGATATTGGCCAGCACGTTGAGCCGCCCGCGATGGGCCATGGCCATCACGATCGACTGGATGCCCTGCCGGCCGGCCTTCTCGATGGCCAGATCCAACAAGGGGATCAAGCTCTCCGCGCCTTCCAGCGAAAAAGTCTTCGCGCCCACGTACTTGCGGCGGACGAATTCCTCGAAGATCACCGCGTCGGTCAAACGGGTGAGGATGCGGATCTGTTCGTCGCGCGAGAGCTTCAGTTGGTTCTCGGTGTCTTCCATCCGCCGCTGCAACCAATCGCGCACGGCCAGGTCGTCGATCGACATGAACTGCGCGCTGATCGAACCGCAGTATGTGCGGCGTAAGCGGTCGATGATCTCCCGCAGCGGCTGCACATTCGGCCCGGGCAGCGAATGGGTCGAGAAGGGCCGATCCAGATCGGCCTCGCTGAGCCCGTGGAACTTGGGGTCCAATTCCGGCGGCACCGGCCGGGGCATATCCAGCGGATCGACGTGGGCGATCATGTGGCCGCGGACCCGGTAGTTCCGGATCAGCATGTCGACGCTTTCCTGCAACCGGGCGGCGTGCATCGACTCTCGGTTGCGGGCCGCGTCGGCTTCGGCGGGGGGATTAAAAATGCTCGACGCTCGGAACGAGGGGCCTCGCGGCCGCACCGCGCCGCGCTGCCCGTCGAGCCGCGTGAAATACTCCCGCCAGTCGGGCGGAACTCCGGCCGGATCCTCGATATATTGCCCGTATAACTGCTCAACGTATTCCAAGCTCTGACTGTTGAGGTCGATCAGGGCGGCGGAAGCGGCCGGAGGCGAATTGTTCACAAAATGGTGCCGGGGCTCAAGGGGCGTTGTTCACAACTGTACTCAACTAACCATTCTAGCAGCCGGTCCAGCCCGGACCGCACATTCCTGTGCAAACCCCAAGTGAAGCACTCCCTTAATGGGGGTTATGGTAAATTGGGCGTTGGATATTCGTGACATTCCAGCCAACGCCAATCAGCGCGTTGCCGCGACGATCGCGTAGTCGCGATCGGGACGAATCTCGACTTCCGCAAACCGCTGCGGCAGATGCTCGGCGTACCAGTCGGGGGCCTTGGTCACCAGCAGCATCCGCCCGCCGGGGCGCAAGCCGCCGAGCGCCGCCTGCACGAACACCTCGGCAATGCGGAAGTCGGAATAATAAGGCGGGTTGGCCAGGAACAGATCGAAGACGCCCGGCGGACAGTTGCCCGCGGCGTCGAGATCGGCGGTGATCGAGTCCAGACCGTTGAGAATCGCGCCTCGCCGGAGGCACTCGATGGCCCGGGGGTTGGAGTCCAGGGCGTGGACCGCGACGGCTTCGGCCCGCAAGGCGGCGGCCAGGGCCAGCACCCCGGAACCGCAGCCCATGTCGCAGACCCGTTGGCCCGACCGGACCTCCATGGCGCGGAGGATCGCCCGGGCGCCGGCGTCGACGCGGCGATGGGCAAACACGCCGGGCCGGCTCACGGTGCGGATCAGGCGGGGGCCGTCGCGGAAAACCAACTCGCAGGTAAAATCCTTGAGCTTGGCCAGCGGCGCGGTCTTCACGGCCGCGTAGAACGCGCCCTGCGGCGCCGCTTGCCGCTGGACGCTCTTGAAGAGTTTTCGCATTTCGCAGGCCAGCCAGGTATCGCGGGGGTTGTCGGTGGCGGCATACATCCGCCCGCCGATCCGCAACGCTTGATGTCCTTGCTGCAAAAGCTCGCGGGTAAGTTCCGCCTCGCCCTGGGCGTGAAAGGGAAAGGCAACCAGGTCCACCTCGTCGGGTGGCAGATCGGCCTGGCAGAGGATCGAGAGATTGGCCCCGTGATCCCGGCATTCCTCGCGTGCGCGCTGGGCCAAATACAGGTCATGAAAGCAGCAGACAACTTGCCGTGGCGGGCCCTGCCCGGCCAGAGCCGCAGCCAACTGGGCGCGGCCGAGCGAGGTACAAAGCACTCGATCACCGGGGAATTGTGCGATTTGCTCGATCAGTAGTTGTTCGGACCCACGCGTTGCCGCCATGCCAGCAGCTCCTTAGAGTCGTTGGCGGGGAAACGCCCGATTGCGGTTTGCACTGTCGATCATCGTGGCGCGGTCGCAAAGGGGAGACCAGCGATCTTTGGCCCAGCCGGAAGCCTTATATGCGGCCAAATGGCCACGTTTGTCAAGGCTCGCCTATCCCCCCTTTCGGAAAGAAACATCTATTTCCCTGCTCGGGCCGGTATGTTAATCTGCCCGCTCATTTAACCACTCGCGGGGGACCACAGCTATGTGGAATTTACGGCCGTCTACCTCAGGAAAGCCGAAGCTGGCCATGCCCGAGCTTGCCACCGGCGCTGGGGGCCCATGGCGATATTGGCCGCACCTGTTTCTGGGGGTTTTCTTTATCGGCGTGACCACCCAGATGGTTTGCAATGCAATCCCCAGCATGCGGGTGGATGGCGATTTTGATATCCATCGCGAGTTTGGCCGGCGATTTCTGGCCGGCGAGGACCTTTATTTGGCCCATCCCGGCGAGGTGGTGGGGTTTTGCTTCAACTACATGCCCATCTCGGCCATGTACTATGCGCCGCTGGCCCTGCTGTCGCCAAACGTCGGGCCGTTGGCGCGTTACGCCGTGGCGTTGGTTTGTTTAGCGTTGACGTTCTCGATGTTGGCCGCCATGGTCCGCCCGCAATGCGACCCGCGACGTTGGGATCACGCCGCGGTAATCGCCCTGACGGCGTTGCTTGGCCTTCACTACCTGCTCCGCGATCTAACGGACGGCGGACCGCACTGCATTCTCTTGGCGATGCTCGTGGGCGGGATCTATTGTGCCTGGCGAGGACGGGAAAAGCTGTCGGCCGTCTGGTTTGGGCTGGCCATTGCCGTGAAGATGTCGCCGGGCCTCTTTCTGCCTTTCCTGGTATGGAAACGAAAATGGCGATTGGCCGCCTACACCACGATCGCCACGGCGCTGTGGATCGCGCTGCCGGCCGTGGTGATGGGCCCCGCCAATTGGTGGAAATACCAGCAGTGTTGGAACCGTGTCGCGCTGAACGTGGCGGGCGACAAGATGGATAGCAATCGCCAAAACAACGAGTTGCGAATCCAGAACCAGGCGCTCAAGCCGGCGCTGCTGCGGTATCTGGTCAAGTATCCGCCCGGCCATCCCTTGAAGGTCGACCACCCGGCCGACGTGGCGGTGTTGAGCCTGCCGCCGGCCGTTGCCAATCGCGTCGCCAATCTGGGTTTGCTGGCGGTGCTGGGAGGTTTTGCCTGGTGGAGCCGCCGGAGATATCGCGGAGCGGACGATCCCGCCTGGCTGCTGGAATCGAGCGCGGTGCTGATCCTGGTGCTGTTGCTTTCGCCACTGACGTGGTTGCAGCACATGCCGTTGCTGATTCCCGCGATTTACTTGCTGGTCGCGCAGAATCGGGCGGTGGAAAAACTGCCCCGCTGGGCCACCGTCGCCCTCTGGGCCTATGTGGTCTTCTCGCTGTTGCTCAACCGAGGGACTCTCGGCGCCCGCAACTACTTCCTGCTGCTGAGTTTCCACACCCACACCCTGTGCATGCTGATCCTCATGGGATTGGTGATGGTGCTACGTCCTATGGGAGCGAGGGCCCAAGCGGCGGGAAAAGAGGATGCGTTGCGCGCGGCCGCATGAATGGGCCAGCGCCTTCTTTCGCCTTGCGTACCACGATCCGGGCGGCGCACTTATTCTCTTCGTCGGCCGCGTTTTCGGCGGTGCTCGTGCTCGGCAATGGCCCAATGGCGGAGGTCTCCGAAGAGTTGTGCGAGGGCGGCCGGCTGATAGTGGGCGTTGAGGCCGCTGGGGTTGGGGAGGACCCAGGCGTGGCTGCCGCCGAAGAGGTCCTTTTGGAGGCCGACGCGGGCGTCTTTTACGCCGGAGATGATGCGGTAGGGGCCGATGCCGACGAAGGCGACGACGGTGGGGCGCCAGCGTTTGACTTTGGCTTCGAGGCGCTGGCTGCCGGCGCGAAGTTCGTCGTCGCTGAGTTCATCGGCGCGGGCGGTGGCGCGGGCGACGACGTTGGTGATGCCGAATTTGAGGTCGAGAAGGAGCGATCCTTCAAAGGGGGAGAAGAGGCGCGGGGTGAAGCCGCCATCGTGGAGTGCGGGCCAGAAGCGGTTGCCGGGGCGTCCGAAATGGCGGCCGATGGCGGCGGTGTAGAGGCCGGGGTTGATGCCGGCGAAGAGGACGATGAGGTTTTTGGCGGCAAGATCCGGGACGATCTTGTTATGCGCGGCGAGGAGCTGGGCTTTGGTGGGTTTCCAGGGGGTGGACAATGTCCGATTCATACGGCGGCGTCCTTGGAGGGTATTTTGTCCTCGGCGGTGGTTGTCTTTTGTGGTCGTGACGAAAGCTCCTTCCATTTACCAGCGAGCGAAATGCGCGCCGCCATCGACGTAGAGGATGTTACCCGTGACCGTCGACGGTCATGGCAACAATACGTTCTTGACCAACTACCGTTTGGCATACCACTTGAACAACGCGAAAATGACGGCGATAAGTAATCCCAACAACAACCATAACGACAGTTTGAATGTGATCATGGCGACCGATCCCTTTTTGCAAGGCGTTCACCGAATGTGAATCAGCATATCCCGTCGCCACTTCCGTTTCTACGCAACCCCCTTTGCAGGGACTATACAACCTCGTCCAACCCCACCCTTCTTCCGGCAACACAGTCCTAGGACGCTACCTCGGCCGTGCGCCGGTTGACATTTCCTGCCTGGGACGCCATCCGAAGAGGTTCTCGTCCTTGACGATCTCCGCGACGGCAGCCGGCACCATCTGCTCCCAGGACGGGTCTCCGCTCTGGATGAGGGCTAGAACGTCGCGCGTGCGAATCGACAGGTAAGACTCATCGTAACCGCGAATCGGTTCGATGCGACCGATTTCGAGCAGCAAGGCGCGCAGGTGGTGCCAGGGAGGCGGTATCGGCGCCTGCTCCAAAGCGTGAATCTGGCCAGTGTCCCAGTCACGGGTGGGGTACACGTACATCTTCACGGCGCGCTTGAACAGCCGGCCGACCGACTCGAGAACGCCACCCGGCAGATCCGTGAAGTACTTTTCGTCGGCCACTTGCCGGAAGGCGGGCAGCCCGATTGCGATCCCGATCATCTCCTCGGTGCAGTCGGCCAGGTAGTCGGCCAATTGGTAAAACGGCCCGAACCGCGAGACCAGCACGTCACAGCCCAGGGCCCTCAGGATGTCCGCCCGGGCGAGGAAGTCGGTATGATCGACGTCCGGCTCCGGGGTGAGGCTGCGCAAAGTCATCTCAGCGAGCACCACGGGCTGTTGCCCGCGAACGCTCGGCTCTTGGAGGAACTGTTCTCGCGCTCGCTGGAGCAGGTCGAGCGTGAGCTTGGTGGCCGGCCGGAAACTGCCGCGCTCCACCAGGATCGGCTTCTTGTGGAGGACGTCGGACGGCTGCACGACCTCGCCATTGGCCGTGAACATGGCCGCGTCGGTCAGCCCGCGCTCCACGAGCTGTAGGCTCATGAGCCGGTTGTCCACGCCCGGGAAGGCTGGGCCCGAGAGCCTGATCATGTCGAGGTCGATCCGTTCGCGCGACAGATCGTCCAGCAGCGAGGCAATCAGGTCCGCCGGGTCCTTCCGCCGGTAGAAGGCCCCGTAGATCAGGTTGACTCCGAGCACACCCAGCGCCTCCTGTTGGCGCGCGGCGGTCGAGTCGCGCAGGTGAGCATGGACGACGATCTCGGAAGGCTCTTCGCGCGGTCGGGTCTGGAAGCGGACGCCGACCCAGCCGTGCCCGTTCGCGGGTTTCCCGTGGCGGCGCGTTGCCACCGTGTCGGCAAAGGCGAAGAAGCATTTGCTGTCGCCGCGCCCCGGCCCCAGACGATCCCGCAACAGAACGAACTCGTGCTCCAGCATGGCCTCCAGACGCTGCCGGCTCACGTAGCGCTGAGTCGGGCCATAGTCGGCGTCGCTGACCGCCATGTCGTAGGCCGAACCGGTCTTCGCCACGGTGCCCGCTGCACCGCCGACCGAAAAGAACCATCGGGCCACTTCCTGGCCAGCACCGATCTCGGCAAGCGTTCCGTACGTAATCGCATCGAGGTTGAGCTTCAGCGCCTTCTGAGCGGTAGCGGAAGCAGTGTTTTCCATCGCTTGACTCCTTGCGAAAGTAGCCGTTTTGGCGCCCCGGGGTCAGTCTGCGAGTCAGGAGTGGAGGCGGCCCGAAACCAGCCGACTCAAGGCAGCGAACATGACTGCCGTTGACAGTCCGAACAGCAACACGCCGTTGATGGCCTCTAGCGGGCCGAGCAGCCGCCAACGGTCGGAGAGGACGATGTCTCCGTAGCCGAGAGTTGTATAGTTCTGCGCAGAGAAATAGAACGCCTTCTCGAAGGTAGAAATGCCGCTGCTCGCCCGAAAGACGATGGCCCAGAGAACAATTTCCACCAGGTGCGCGGCGGCCATGACGAGGGTGACAACGATCATAATGGCGACGTTTTTCCAGAAGCCCTCACCGGAGTAGCCGGTCCTAATCACGCGTGACATCAGGCTCACCACCAGCGCGATGGCGACCGCGAAGGACACCAGGCTAACTACGAGCAGGGCCGCCCCCAGCAAAAGCGCCGAATGCATTAGCAATGTCTCCTCGTAAAGGCAGTGTCCTATTCCCCGCCGACGTGGGCCCCTTTCTCGGCTACCGAGCGTTTCATGAGCAGCACCAGCAGGACGAGTGCCATCCCCAACACGGCACAGACCCAGAAGACGTCGAAGTAGGCCAGCGACGCGGCCTGCTGTTGGCGGAGGTTGGCGAGCGCTTGCACGGTCATCTCGCGCGAGCGGGCCGGGTCGCCCGTGTGCTGCAGGAACAACGATTGACCTCTTGCCAGGAACGAGTGGACGTGTGGGTTCAAGGGGCCGAGGCCCTCGCCCAGCCGCGACAAGTGGAACTGCTCGCGGCGTTCCTGGATGGTCTGGGCCATTGAGGTGCCGACGCTGCCCCCCTCGTTGCGGAGCAGAGCGAACAGGCCGATTGCGGCCCCGCGCAAAGCGAGGGGAGTGTACTTGAAAGCCGCAACATTGATCGGAGCGAAGATCATCGATAGGCCCATGATCATCACCACGCGCGGCCAAACTACCTGCCACGGGCTGATGTAGAGGTTCATCAGCGCCATCCAGTAGCACCCGGCGGCCATGATCAGCAGACCCCCGCCTACGAGCCAGCGGGCGTCGGTGCCGCGGCCCAGGAGAATTCCACAGACCACCATCATCGCAATGGAGAAAACCCCCGAGGGAGACTGCACCAGCCCCGAGACATAAGCATCGTAGCCGAACAGGGACTGAAGCAGGCCAGGCAGAGACGTGCTGGCGCCGTATAAGACGCCGTAGGCGCAGAAAATGATGATGCACGAGGCCGTAAAGTTGCGCTCCAGCAGCGGTCGGAAGTTGACCACCGGGCTGGCGATCCGCGTTTCCCTGAGGACCAGGCAGCCTAGACCTAGCACAAACAGGCCGAGCAGTGTCTGCACGCGCCAGAAGGGGTCGCCCAGCCAGTCCCATTCCTGCCCCTTGCTGAGCATGATTTCCCAGCAAGACATGACCAAGGCCAGCAGCCCCAGGCCAATGTAGTCGAATTGGAAAGGCTGGCGGCGCAGCTCTGCCCGATTCTTCTTGAGGTACGGCGGATCATCGACAACGAAGTAGCACACGAGCAAGGCCAGGGCACCCACGGGCAGATTGATGTAGAATATCCAGCGCCAGTCGTACTGCACCGTGAGATAGCCGCCCAGAGTTGGGCCAACGACCGGCGCGAGCAGGGCCGCGACGCCGAACATCGTCTGGGCGGCGCCTTGCTTCTCCGGCGGGAATGCATCGAGCAGCACGCCCTGACTGGAGGGCTGGAGTCCACCGCCGGCCAATCCCTGGATTACCCGGAACAGAATAATCTGCCCGAGGCTTGTGGCCATACCGCACAACCCCGACGCAAGCGTGAAAATGGCGATCGACATTAGAAAGTAATTGCGGCGGCCCAGGTGGGCAGAGATCCAGCCGGAGATCGGCAGAATGGTGGCGTTGGCGGCCAAGTAGCTGGTGAGCACCCACTCGCTGTCGATAACCGCCGCCGACAGACCTCCGGCGATGTAACGCAACGCGACGTTGGCGATCGTGGTGTCGAGCACCTCCATGAACGTGGGGATGACTACGGCGACGGCGACAAACCAAGGGTTAATCGCCGGGCGGCTGACCGGGCTTGCGGAAACGGCCACGGTGCTCACGACGCGCGCTTTCCCGAATTACGGTTTGCGTTCCACGGGGCCTGCCGGCAGGGACGCCAACGGTTGCAGCAGGTCCCCGGCGCGCGCTCCCGTGGCCGGTTTCTTGTAGTAGACGTAGGGAAGTAAAAGGCCAGGGTCTGGCCGCTTCCCATGGTGAAGCCGGTGAAAGGTGCTTATTTAGAATCGTAGCGCCGTTCCGCAGTTCGACAAGCTCTTTCCCGACTCCCGCACGGGTGACACGATCGCTGTGGCTCGACACGTCGGCGCTTGCCCTTGTGTGGTCGAGGACGGCATGATGTCCGTTCTCCTCGACGGGAAGGCTGCGATCAATTCCGTGGGCCAATTCGGCGCAGCGGTAGCAAGAGAGTTCTACACAGGATGTCGTTGCGGCGGACCGTACGGCGGGGATCGGCCGCCTAATTGTTTGCTCTGCGGGTTCAACCGATCTTACGCAGAATCTCCTTGGCCAGAGCCGAGTCGCGCTCTGCGCAGACTTGGGTCCCATCGGCCTTGGCATGGCCCAGAATTACCCATGCGGCCTCCAACCCAAACCGCCGCCGAATTGCCGATCGGCATTGCTGCGGCCTGCTCGCGGCATTGTGGCCGACCGAGGGGGAACTTGGCGTAAGCCCGGTCGCGGCAACAGGTTCGGTAGTGGGCGATAAGGGACTCGAACCCCTGACTTTCTCGGTGTAAACCAACACGAGCCTCGGCCAAGAAAGCCCATTTTCACGGGGAGTTCTTGAAATATTAGCCCATCCAAGGGCATTTGCAAGCCTTTGCGAGCGAGCCCCAGTTTTTGCGGGGATTCTCGGTAATCGGGGCATCTACGACGCGCGCAAACCGGTAAGTACCCGCCCGCACTCTGACTGGCTAGGACCGCCTCCAGGGGACACGGGGCGGCCAACTTGCCCGGCATCTGATTTCGAGTCCCAAAATAGGCTTCGGTTGCCCTTCAGTTACCCTTCAGTTGCCCGTTTTTCCCGAGGTTTCGTGAGTTGCGTTCGCGGCCCTGTACGAAATCTTGTGTCAGCTAGCAGAGATAATTGGTTTGGCATGACCATTTCTGACTAGGAGACTGATACATGGACGCTTCGTTGCAGAGCCGCGTAGCAGTGCTAGCACGCGAGATTGCGGGCCAGGCCCGGACCGTCGAAGACGTGAATGGGCTGATGCGGCTGATGATGAAATCAGCCCTGGAGCGGATGCTCGATACCGAGATGGATGTGCATCTGGGCCGGCGTTCGTTGGCGGAACCGGCCCAAGTGTCCACCGGAGCGGCGCCGCCTCCGCCCGAGCCAGCGGCCGCGGAGCGGGGGACGCCCAGCAAGTCGTCGAACCGCCGCAACGGCCGCTCGAAGAAGACGGTCCGCAGCGACAGCGGTGAGTTGACGATCGCCACGCCGCGAGACCGCGACGGCACGTTCGAGCCGCAGTTGATCGAAAAGCACCAACGCCGGGTGCCGGGCTTCGACGAGAAGATCTTGGCTCTGTACGCCAAGGGCATGACCACCCGCGACATTCAGGAGATCGTGCACGAGCTGTACGGCGTGGAGGTGTCGCCCACGCTGATCTCGGAAATCACCGCCGATCTGGATGCCGAAGTCACCGCTTGGCGGACGCGGCCCATCGACCCGGTGTGGCCGATCGTGTATTTCGACGGCCTGGTCACGCACGTCCGCGGGGCCAACGGCCGCGTCGCGCAGCACACGATTTACGTGGCCATTGGCGTGAATCTGGAGGGGCGCAAGGAACTGATCGGGCTGTGGCTGGCCGAGAGCGAAGGTGCCAAGTTCTGGCTGTCGTGCCTGACCGATCTGAAGAACCGCGGTCTGCGTGACATCTTCGTGGCCTGCATCGACGGGCTGTCGGGCTTCGCGGAGGCGATCCACACGGCGTATCCCCAGACGAGCGTGCAGTTGTGCATCGTGCATCTGGTCCGCGCCGCGCTGCGCTACGTGAGCGACCAGGACAGCCAAGCGGTGGCCCGCGACCTGAAGAAGATCTATACCTCGGCCACCGCGCTGGAGGCCGAGCAGGCCCTGGAGGAGTTCGCCCAGGCTTGGGACGGGAAGTATCCCACGATCAGCAAGATGTGGCGGGTCAAGTGGCGGGACATCGTGACGCTCTTCGACTACCCGCCGCCGATCCGCAAGGCGATCTACACGACCAATGTCATCGAATCGGTCAACAGCGTGATCCGCAAGTTCACGCGAAACCGGAAAATCTATCCCAACGAGGACTCGGCCCTAAAATTGATCTACATGGCGATTCGCGAGGCCTCGGCCCGCTGGACGATGGCCATTCGCAACTGGAAGGAGGCGCTCAACCACTTCGTCATCATGTTTGGAGATCGTGTACCGGAACTGAAAGGCAAATAACGTACCCTGCTCGGCTGACACAAAAATTCCGACAGGGCCCGTTCGCCCGTGAATTCACGGGCGATGCATGGTTTTGGCAACAGTTTTGGCACACCACTTATTGACGCCGTAACCCCATACCCGCTGTTCGCTATGAATAACTACCCTTGCCTTCCTGTCTGCTGCGTCGAATTCCATGCTATGGTTGTACAACCGTGATTTATTACAGCCTGAATTGGCGATTGTCGATACGAGAGTTGATGTTGCTGACGATGGATGTGTATCGAAGCGTGGAATCCGCCCTCTTGCAACGTGGAGAAACGAACCTTGACCGCGATTTCCAGTGTCCTTGGCGGCAGCGGCGTCAATCCTTATCAGCAAATCCGTCAACTTCAGTCGCCCCGAAGTGCAAGCACCGCCTCGGTTGTGGATAGCGATGGCGACAGCGACGGTTCCGGCGGGGCGTCGCTGGCCTCGCCGAGTGTCAGCGGGAGTTTGGTCGGGACTCTGTTGGATTTGACAGCCTAGCAAGCTGCCAGGCAATGAGCGCTCTCCGACAGCATTTCTTCGCTGTCGGCTGTCCTCGCACAGGCAGAGTAGTTCGCTGGCTTACTTCGCGTGAAGCTGGCCAGTTCCTTAAGTTCTGGCGAGAGAAGCCTCTTGCAGCGTGCCGCTGTACGTGAAGCAGCAAACTACTTGTCAGGGATCAGGGACCGCATCGCGGATCCAGCCGAGCCTCAAGGCTTGTCGTACTTGGGATGTTCCTTATGCGACTGGATCGCGTGGCATTCAATGCACGTATTGGCGGCTTTTCCTTTGTGGATCATTTGCCGCGCCATCTGCTCCAATTCCGGCCCTAGCGGAGGCGAACTGATAAACTGCCTGTTGAAAGTTACATGTTCGCGGCCCGGCCCGTGGCAGGACTCGCAGGCAACGCCGAGCCGATTACCCCCGATGTTCGCGTCGGCGGCCGCGAGGAAACCTCCCGACGCCTTGTAATTGGGCGTATGGCACTTCAAGCAGTCCCGGTCATTCATGTATTTGACGGGAAGGTCCGCCGACAGAGCGGCATGCTTCTCGGTGGTCCAATTCTGGTATTGGCGATAGTGGCAAGCGCCGCAGGACTTGATGGTAGTGCCCACCGCGGGGTAATCCCGCATTTCCCACGACCTGTCGCACGCGACGGGACACGCCGAATCACAAGAAGCAGTCACACCACCGGCAACGCATTGCGGACACGGTTGTCCCTCGTATGCCGGATGTCGCTGGTGTCCCTGAGTCTTATGGCAGGCCGCGCAAACGCTATCCGGCGGAGTCTTGCGGATCGTTGCCTGCATCTCCTTTTCAAGCTTCGCCTCGTCCGCCGGATTGTCGGCGTTGGCAAAGCGCTGGGCGGCGTTCTCATGCAGGGCCCCTGGACCGTGACACGCTTCGCAGCCGATCTGCGCGAGGTCCTTCGACGACTTGGTCGGCGCCCCGCCGACATAACCGTCCACCTTGCCATAACCCGTCACGTGGCATTGCAGGCACGACGGGTCGTTACGGTATTTGGACGGTAAATCGGAGAATTCATGGGAATGTTTCGTCGTACCCCAGACCTGAGCCTGTGGGCGATGGCACCCAAAGCAGCCACTGGCACCAATGTAGGACTGCACCAGAAGCGGCGCCGGCCCGGCCGAGGAAATCGACGGCGGCTTGGCCACGGGGAGCGGACTGCTCTTGGTTGCCTGAGCCGGTGCAGATACCCGACTCGAAGAAGAAAGCGGCGGGAGAGGTGAGGGCGATGGAATCGGTGGCAATCCTGGTGCGAGGAGGCCGAAGGACGAAACCAGGGACACCGCAGCCACCGCAATGACCGAAATCAGTTTCCCCGAAGATCGTCGCCACATGGCCCTTTTCCTTCCGCTGAGAAAACAAAAGTGGTCGGAAATTACCGTTCCGTGATCGTCGTGAGTCCTCAATTCCTGCCAACAGAGATCTGTGACTCAAAGCAACGGATGTGGGTCGCGTTCCGGTATAGATGAACGCGCGATTCCTCGATAATCGGATGCCACGCGATCCGCTCTGCCGCTCATCCGAACCGATAACGACATCGTAACTGTAGCGGGCAATGCGAGGATGGGAAGTCCTGGGGGCGTGAAGATTCTTGGCGTATTCACTGCCCCCCATCGTGATCGATCAGCAAGCGGCAATGCGAGGACGATTCACTGACTTTTGATCTTTCTGTTTGCGTTCTTTGCGTTCTTCGTGGTGTCCGCTGTCTTTGACTACTCAACACCTGTGCGCGGTTAACATCGACGCGTAGCGGCTGCCGGGAGCCGCTACGAGAAACAAAAAAAGGAAGGCCGAACTTGCGTACGGCCTTCCCTTCGTATTTCATGGCGCCGAGGCAGCCTCCTGGGGGCGACCGGCGCCGAAAATAACGCTACGGGTAGTCGATTAACAGCCGCCACAGTGGCAACGGGGTGACAGCCACCGCAGCATGCCAGGGGCAGCCAGCAGACACCACACCACTCCCTGATTCATTCTTCCTTCATGAAAGACGAACCACATGCTACCCCGGCCGGATAGCGCAGCCTGGGCAGGGGAGGAAAGTACGCGCAAAATACTAAGAGATCATGCGCCCTCGTCAATGTACCGCCCTGGACCTGCGAGAAATTAACGCGCCACGAAAAACTGGCTGTTTTTTGCCGAGGTCGGGAATGCCTTGGCAGTTACGCACTTATGACAAACGATAGTCTGCTTTCATACCTGGCGCATCCCCTGGGCAAACGGCACTGGACAGATACTCGGATGTTCCGGCCACGGTATACAAAGGATAACCCTTCCCCATCCAGTTCGACGATTTCCGGCGCGCGTGGAACTACGTCACCCGCCCGACCTCGTACTGAAACCGGGAAGCAATTTTCCCGTCGGACCTTAGCGGAGGCATGTGGCGCCGCCCCATGGTGGAGAATCTCCCAAATCGGTCAGGCGTGAATCAGCCCGATTCGGGACTCTTGGCACGAGCGATCCTTCGTTTTCGGCCGGGGGCGATCAGTTCACGGTGCTATCCGCAATGGGCGTGACTTCCACCACCTCTCCGCGGTCGTCCGCGGAATCTCGCGCAGCAACCGCCGGCGAACCGTAGGCCGGATTGAGCAAGGACCTGGCGATCGCGGCGAGCATATAGAGGAACTGCACCAGCAAGGTGCTATAGACGTAGGTTTGGCCGCCGCCGCCGAAGCCGTAACTGTGCAGGCCGGCGCCCAGCACGAAATTCACTCCGTACCAGGCCATCACCACCAACGAAAAACAAAGCACCGAGAGCGCCGCCAGCCCGAGGTCGCCGACCCAGCCGATGAAGCGGGCGTGCAGCACGGCCAGGTAGCCCAGCAAGGTGATCAGGGCCCAAACTTCCTTGGGGTCCCAGCCCCAGAATCTGCCCCAAGAGTATGCGGCCCAAACGCCGCCCAGGATGGTCCCGGCCGCCAGCAGCAGCACGCCGACTTGCAGCACCTTATAGGTGAACTTGCCCAGCGCGGCGATCGCCTCGCGGTTGGTCGAGCCGAACAGATGGTAGCCCAGCGTGATGTTGGAAATTCCCAGCGCCAAGGCGAACGCCGCGTAGCTCATGGTGATCGTCATCACGTGGATTACCAGCCAGTAGTTGCTCCGCAGCACCGGTTGCAGCGGCCGCAGGCTGGGGTCCAACAGCGCCGGGCAATTATCGGCCACCACCAGCGCCACCGTGGAAACGGCCGCGGCGGCCACCAGAATGAACCGCTTGCGGTAAACGAGTTCCAGGATCAGGCCGATGATGGCAATGCCGAACCCCACGTAAACCACCGACTCATACATGTCGGTGACGGGGGCCCGGCCGGAAATGGTCACGCGCATGCCAAAGCCGATCAGCATCGCCACCAGGCCGATGCCGTAGGCCGCCAGCGCACCGGCGTAGAACGGCCGCCATGCGGTGCCCATGCTCAAGAGCACGAAAATCGCCGCCAGCAGCACGAAGATCCAGGCGAAACGGAAGGGCACCCAATGATTGTAGGTCACCTCCAGGTCGATCAGCCGCCGGCTCGGATAGGGCCCCCGTTGCGAGCCAATCTGCCGCGCCGCCGCGATGAAAGCCGCTGACGCCGCCTGGAAAGCCTCCGCGGATCCGCCGCGGTACGCGCTCCGCAGCCGCGCGAATTCGTCTTTCAGCACCCGCGTGGGCGCTGCGGAATCGTTGCTCATCCGCACCAGCGAAGAGAGCGACAGCCATTCCTCGGGCGAGCTGCCCGGCACGGGAACCACTTCCAACCGCACTCCCATGCGGTGCTCCTGGTAAGCCCAAAGACGATCGGCCACCTCCAGGGCCTTCTTTTCGAAGAAGGAGAAGCCTTGCTGCTTGGTGCGGACCAGTTTGTCGGCCCAGGGAATGAACGGAGTCGCCGCACCCGCGCGCGGATCGCGGATCTTGGCGTGAGCCAGTTCCAATGGCGCGATGTACTTCTGATCCTCGGGGATGCCCAGCGCGCGGCGGAGTTCCAGGTTTTCGACGAGGATCAACCCCGCACGGTCCCATTTGTCCGGTTGATGGGTGACAAAGTAGGCCGAGTGCGACTGCGTGTCGACCGACATGTGCGCCGCCGCGGGATGGTCCCAGCCCTGCCAATCCAGGAGCGTCGCCAGGTACAAACCGGTGGCGTCCAGCTTTTGACCCGTTTCCGGGTCGGTAAAGCTTGCGCGGTTGCCGATCATCCGCGCGGTCTCCCAGGCCAGGCTATCCAACGGCTTGTGCCGGCCGCCGTCCAAGACTGCCAGGTACCGCCAGGCGGTCCAATCCAGGTTTGGCGGCGATTGGCTCCCGGCCTGCAACGTGCCCGGCAAGGCCGTCGCGACGATCAACACTGCGGTGGCAATACGCATATCGCGTTCCTTATTTGCTTACTATCGTGTCTGGGCATAGGTCGAAGAGGTCAGCTCATCGGAAGACGAATCGCCGCCGGCCGCATCCGGCGGCGCCGGGGTCGCCGCTAAATTGCGGTCGCCGGCCGCGCGGCGGCGAAAGATCCACTGCGACACATCGTTCAACAGCGGCACCTTGACAAAAAACATCAAGAACGTTCCCAGGCAGATCATCACGCTGCCCAAATACTTGAGGAATTGTCCCGGATCGTAGGCCGCGGTAAGGATCGACTCGGCCTTTCCTTCCGCCGATTCCTGAAAGCTGGATTGGTAGAACGTGTAGCGGCCGTGGAACAGCGGTTCATTCATGTTGATTTCGTGCTGCCGCTGGGTATTCCGCAGCGGATCGATCAGCAATACCGAACTGCTGAACGAGGCGTCGCCCATCCCGCCCGGGTTCAGGCCGTGCGTAAATTTCAGCAGTTTCAGCGAGAAATCCAGGGGGAGCGTCTCGTAGGCGAAGTTCAACGTGAGGCGGCCTTGCGGCGTGAAGATCTGTTGCATGCCGTAATTCTCGTCGTTACGTTTGAGCCAAACCTGCTCGGTCTTTCCGCCTGCGACGACCTCCAATTCAGTCGCGGCGTCCGGCCCGTTCTCGCCCTGAGCGACTTCCGTCGGCTCAAACGTCACTTCTTGCCGGGCCGAACGGTAGTATTTGGTCAACTGAACCGTGAATCCCCCGGCCAATTCCACCTGGTCCCCTTCCTTCACCAATCCCCGTGGCCGATACTTGCCCCCACTGCCCACGCGGCAATACAGTTTGCGGTCGGGAGTCTGGAGGAACTCGACGCCCGACTCGGAATGCACGGCCGGATGATGGTACCAGAACTTCACCGGGCAACTCTGGCCGTGAATGCCGTCGAGATTCAAGAACGGCAACCGCGCAAAGGCGATCTGGCGGATCGGCTCTTTGCTGCCGGGCAGATAAACCCGCAGTTCCAGCATGGGGTTCTTGGGCTCTTCGCCCATCGAAAGAAAGTGGCCGGAATTGCTCGGCCTGGCGTTGGGCAGGTAGGCGGCGATTTCGACCGCAGGTCCATGCTCGCCGACCGCGATCTTCTTGCCAACATTCTTGCTCACCGCGGTGCGGATCGTCTTTCCCATGTAGTGCAACGAAAGCACGCCCTGGGTATCCATGTCCTTTTCGGGCGGCGCGAGGAAGTCGTCAAGCATCGAAGCATCGGACGCGCGTTGAAGCTCGAACTTCGTGGGCCCGAAGTACGACTCCGCGCCGTACTCCGTGGCCGCCAGCCAGTCCTCGGCCACCATCGCTTCGTCCGGCCCGCTAAAGGCGAACCGCAGCGCCGGCCCACCCTCTTGCGATGGGTCGGCCACCCAATTCTCGATGGTCCGCGCATGTGAATAGAATTTGAGCACGCGGAGATGCACCCCGCTAACTTCGCCCATGTCCAGCGTCTTGCCGTCCGGCCAATCCACGGGGCCGGGCCGAAAGATGAACGCTGCCGGCAAGGGTACCTGCTGACCCGGCAATCCCTGCCAGCGGGCCTCGAATTGACTGTGGTCCGTGAGCACGATGCGGTTGGTCATTTCCCCCTCTTGAAAGGAGAGCTGGCCTTCGATCCCCGAACGGAAGGTTTGCAGCGAGCCGACCAGGAGCAGCAACAGTCCCGCGTGCGTAACGACGAATCCGAACTTCTTCTTCCAGGGGTAGCGGATCAGAGTGGCCGCCAGAATGTTGACTCCCAAAAGCGCCAACAGCCCGATAAACCACGCGCTGTGGTACACGTACCATTGCGCGTATTCCCGACCATGGGCGGCTTCCTGCAAGGTGGCCCAGGCCAGCACGGCGGCCAAGATCACGATCAGCGCCACCGCCAGCTTCAGCGAGCCGAAACAACGCATTGTGCCGCGGACCGTCTCTTTCGCGGCCGCCCTCGCCGTGTTTATCTCCAACGGAACGCTCATTCCGGTATTCCTTGTCAGTCCTTAAGTTGAAAAAGCTTCGTCAGCGAATCGAGCAACAAGTTGGGGAAACCGCGGCGCGATTCGGCGCGGAGCGACTCCAACGGCGGGTGCAGGAGCTTGTTCACCAGGCGATCGAAAGAACCCTGGATTTCGCTTCGCGCCCGATCGTCCAACGCTGTCAGTTTGTGGAACAGCCGCTGGATTTCCGCGTCTTTGACCGTTTCCCAATCCTGGCGGAGTCGCTGCACGATGGGCCCCACCGTGCGATGGTGCAGCGCGCCGATGAAGCGTGCCGTTTCCTCGTCGATGATCTTCATCGCGGCCGGCAGCTCGCGATCGCGCTCGCGGCGGTTGCGCTGGCACACCTGCTGCAAGTCGTCCAGGGCGTACAGATACACGCCCGGACGGTCGCCGATGGCCGGGTCGAAATCGCGGGGGACGGCCAGATCGAGAATGAACAGCGGCCGCTGCCCTCGCAACGGCTCCACCCGCAGGAAGTGCTCGCGGGTAAAAATCGGTTCCCGCGCGCCGGTCGTGCTGATCACCAGGTCGGCCGCGGCCAGGGCCTGCGGCAGTTGCCGCCAGGCCAGCATCCGCCCCCCCCAACGGCAGGCCAGTTCGGCGGCGCGCTCCGGGCTGCGGTTGACGATCGTGATTTGCCGCGCGCCACGGTCTTGCAAGTATTTCAAAGTCTCCTCGGCCATCTCGCCCGCCCCGATCACCAGCGTCTGCTTGTCGTCGAAACGCTCGAAAATCTGCTGCGCGAAATCGCCCACCGCCACGCTGGGAATGCTCACCCGCCGCTGATGGATCAACGTTTCGCCGGCCACCCGCCGCGCGACTTTCAGGGCGGCCTGAAAAACGGCATGGGTGAGCGGCCCGGCCGACTCCTGTTGGGTGGCCAGGTCATAGGCCCGCTTCACTTGCGAAAGGATCTGCGGCTCGCCCACCACCATGCTGTCGAGACTGCATGCCACGATAAACAAGTGCCGCACCGCTTCCGCGCCGCTGTGCTCGTACAGGTGTTCGAACACCAAGGCCGGGTCGACCGCGTGATAGCGACCGAGAAAACCGGCAATTCTCCTCCGGGTGGGCGGTTCGCCCTTATCCGTCGCCACGTACAACTCCACCCGGTTGCAGGTGGAAAGCAGCACCACTTCCAGCTTCGGAAACTCGCCGCGCAACGCGCTCAGGGCCGTTCGGGATTGCTCGGGGTTGAAGGCCAACTGCTCGCGGATCGCGATCGGCGCGTTATGGTGGCTGCAACCGAGTACCTGAACGTTCATCCCAAGCCTCCACTAGCAAATCGCGTCTGTTGTGGGAACTTCCCGCAAGACGGGCGCTTCTGCCCACGCGGTTTTTTCGTCGGGCCGTGACGGGTGTGCAGGCACGCGCCCTACGGTAAGTCCACCTCTCCGCAACAAAAACTCCTCGCGAAGGCGGACCGCAGGCGTCCCCATAATCTACCAGTTCTGGGAATTTTGTCAGCAAACACCCTCATATTCACGGCCCGTTTTCCTAAATTAAATAACCGGAATGATCGGAAAAGCCGGAATAGTTTAACAGTACCACCCTACGTAATCGTCACAACCGATTCAGCAGGGTACCATTTTTGATGTTTTTTCGGGAGAAGCTGTCAATAGTCCGCCCTGTTTTTTACGAAATAATCGAACGTTGCTTGAACTCCGGTCAGTTAAGCACGATCCGCAAAAGCGTTTTCACCAACAAACGGCGAATGACTGACGCGAACGAGATGAATATTCATTATATAAATACTTATGTTTATTGACGGCCCTTTCGTCCAGTGCCAATCCACTCTCGGGACTGGCTGGCGGGAGGGTTGATCGTTGAGGATCACTTTGCACGCAACGCAAGGAGGTGGGACTGTGCCCGCGATTTCGCACACCAAGAGCCCCTGGGGGACGTTAGCTGCGAGGCTGGCGATTCTGGGTTTACTCGTCGTGGGAATTGCCTCCTGCAAATCTCCCAAGTCGAACGACCAATGTTGCACGCAAAAACCCCGCCGCGATCAGGTCTACAAGGGTCCGGGGGCACCGCAAGGCGACAAGATGTTCACCCAGGTGTGCTACGAGGCGGTCGTGGCCACCGTCCCCAAGATCCCCGACGCCGAATTCGTCAAAGACGACGAAATCTGCCTGCAGTGCCATGAAGATTACACGAAATCGTTCGCCAACAACGTCCACCGCGGCGACGGTTGCGAATCGTGTCATGGGCCGGCCAGCAAGCACGTCGAGACCCGCGGCAAAGAGCCGGGTCTGATCTTTTCGTTCAAACACGGCGATCCGGCGATCCGCGCCGAAGCCTGCTTGCGCTGCCACGAGCAGAACCAGTGCACCGAGGGTTCGCGCTGGCGGACCTCCAAGCACGCCCATTGCGGCGTGACCTGCGTCGACTGCCACCGCGGCCACTACAACGTTGCCCCCGGAACGCCCGCCACGAAGGTGGCCGAGGCGGCCACCTGGCCCGACGGCCGGCTGGTGAGCCTCACCCGGCTCAACGCCGCCGAACCGGAGAAGCCGAAGCAGCCCTCGCTCCGCGGCACTTCCCACCATCTCGGCGCCATCGCGCCGCAAACCTGCTATCGCTGCCACGGCGACATGCAGGTGTTCCAGCAGATCGCCGGTCCGCACCAGATTTGCGGGCCCAACGGCTTCAACTGCACTACCTGCCACGATCCGCACGGACAGATCCTCGAAGCGACGCGAAAAGACTTGTGCCTGCAATGCCACTCGCAGCACGCGCCCACCATGGCTTGGCACTCCTCGACCCATAATCTCAACGGCCTGTGCTGCACCGATTGCCACAATCCGCACCCGCGGGCGTGTGTGCCGGAGGTCGTCGATATCTACCACTCGCAGGTCGTCCGGCCGAAGCGAATGCCGATGGCGGTGGACGAACCGTTTACCTGCTACAAGTGCCATCCGAAGATCTACGGGCTCAATGCGCTGCCATCGCATCACCCGATCAAGGAAGGCAAGATGGCTTGTTCCGGGTGCCACGATCCGCACGGCCAAACCACCGACAACCTCAACGAGGCCACGGTCAACCTGGTGTGCTACAAGTGCCACGCGGACAAGCAAGGACCGTTCGCCTTCGAGCACCCGCCGGTTCGCGAGGACTGCACCATTTGCCACAATCCGCACGGGGCCGTGGCCAACCACCTGCTGAAGCAGCCGGCCACGTTCCTCTGCCTGCGCTGCCATGCCGGCCACAACACGACCGCTACGAGCCATCCCGTGCTCGCCGGCGGCGTGAGCGCCACCTCGCAGCCGATCCGCGCGGGGATGTATACGGATTGCACTCAGTGCCATTCGCAGATCCACGGCACGAATATGATCTCCGAGCGGGGTGGGGCTTTCTTTACTCGATAAGAACTTGACTCGATAACGGCCGATACGTACGCACCGACCCAAAAGACCTTTAGTGAATTTCCGGGGGGAAATTATGACTCGGCGGCCATCGATCTTCGCCGTTCTTACGCTGCTCGTGCTTCCCGCGTGGAGCTGGGCCGACGACGACAATCAGCCTGCGAAGCCGGCCGGTCAGGCGTCCAGCGGACAGACCTTCGCCGACGTCCGCCCGAGCGCCGACGGTGACGTGACGTATTTCGCCGACGCACCGCGCTACAGCGCCTACGACGTGCGCTTCGGCTGGTGGGCGTCGTGGCAAACCGGCTCGCCGGCCAAGAGCAGTCCCTACGAGGACTTCGCCCACTCCTCCCCGTTCTGGGACGTGGATGGAATGTCCAGCGACGGCATCCGCACCTTCGCGATCACGGCCACCGGCACCGACAATGAAACCACGGACGCCCACGCTTACTATTACCAGCCGGGCGCGAGCGCCAAGGTCGACTACGACCGCTTCATCCACCAGCTCGATCACGATCCGCTGAACAATATGGGCGACATCAACAACCCCGCCGTGGCGGCCGCGACCCCGCAAGCCTATCCGATCATCAAGCAGGACCTTGGCGCGGGGCAGGACTACGCGATACGGGTCCAGGAAATCAAGGCGTCGTTCAAGGCGGACGTCGCCGATGGCCTCCGCGTCCGCTTGGACTTGTGGGGAATGTCCAAGGACGGCGTAAGGCAAGTCGACGCCGTCGGCATGTGCTACACCCAGCCCGTCGCTACCGTCCCGCCGCTTCCGCCCGGTCATCCCGCCTTGGTGCCGTTCAATGGCGCGCGGTGCCACGTGCTGAGTATGCCGCAGCAGATCGATTGGCAGACCACGGAAATCAAGCCGGTGATTGAAGCCCGCCTGGGTGATTCCACAACGATCGAGTATTCCCGGCCCATGCGCGGCTTTACCGCCGACGACTCGTCGACGACCCGCTTTTACGACCACACCTTTCCGCTGACCAACGTCCCTGCCGGGAATAACTCGCCTTCGAACGCCTATCCGTTCGCGGTCGTGCCGAGCAACTATACGCAGATGGATCAACTCAAGGTTAACAGCAAGCTCAACGATGAAACCACCGCCTACGGCTACATGATGATCGGCAACACGCTCGATGAAGATATCGATATGCAGCGTTATTTCAACGACATGGATTTCCGTCTCTCGAACACCTCGATCAAAAACCTGAGCCTCACCGCCTACGGTTCGGTTTACAACGAAGACGAAAGCACCCCCACGGCGGCCAACGCCGGGTTTACGCCGGGCGCCACCTCGAACACCGGCAATCCGAACTTCGAGAACACCCCGCCCTCGGGACAAACCAGTTTCTCCCAGGAGCTGATCCATCCCATCGATTATCACAAGACAACCCTGGGCGCAAAAAGCGTATGGCGGCCCTGGGGCACCGGTTTCGGCCTCGGTGGGCTGGCGATCGTCTCCGGCTTCGAGTACTGCGATCTCCAGCGGGACTACGCGCTGTATCCCTACTATAGTCCCGGCACCAACTCGGGCCCGGCCAGCGGACTTCTCGACGACCAGCATACCATTACGGATAGTTTCCAGATCGGCCCCGACGTGCGCTGGTCGACCCACTTCGACACCTACCTGCACTACAAGTACCAGAACGCCGACCAGCCCCTGATCGGCATCAATTCGTCGAACGCCACGGAACCCGCCGGAGCGCTGAACCCCGGTTACGCTTTCATGAAAAACGGCGTCTTCAACACCTTGTTGCCGACCACCGACAACATCGTCGAGATCGGCTTCAACCTGATGCCCTCCGAGCACTTCATCGTCAACGCCTCCGTGGGTATCGAGCAAAGCAGCAACCACTCGCCGTATGCCGATTTCAGCGAGCAGAATTACCCCTTCAACATCAACGCCTGGTACTCCGCCACGGAGCGGTTCTCGGTATCGGGGGGCTACGCCTTGTACTCGAACTTCGTGGCCCAGAACGTCTACCTGGCCGACCAGAATACGGCGGCCACAGGCGCCACGCCCTCTTCCGCCATCTGGAGTTACGGCGGGAACGCCCAGGTCTTTACCCTGGGCTGGAAATACCAAGCCAGCGAAAGCGTGCGGATGACGGGAAAAGTCGAATACGTGCTCGGCCACGACCTGATCAACAACTCCACCACCAATGTCGCCACCAGCGCCAACAACGCCGTGGTTCAGACCAGCACCACGGAGAGCGACTTTGGCGCCTATTCCGAGGTGCAGAACCGCACCACCCGCGTCAACCTGGGCGTCGACTGGACCATTCGACCCCGCATGGTGGTCTACGGGCGGTACGAGTTGGTCGACTTCCTCGATCAGGAGCCCGGCTACGAGTCGGGCACCGCCCAGGGGATTATGGGCGGCTTCTCGATGATGTTCTAACGGCGATTCGCTTGCAGTGTGTTAACGGCGGGTGGCGTCCGTGCGCGCGATGCCACCATATAAGTTATTTTCAAGTCACGAACTATCGCGATGCGCGCCAACCACGACGGTTGTCAAATCATTGCCTCGGCGATTGACGCAATTAACCATGCCGAAAATGCTTTTTATTTAGTTCTTGTATTTTTGTCACCCAACATTGACATAACCGCCGTTTCCGTCAAAGTAGATAGATGCAAGGGGAGCCGCTTCGGGAACGACAAGTTCGTTCGGTGGTCGATAACCGGCACTACGTTCGTAATTGGAGGAATTGAGTATGTTGCGGAAGTCTTCGGGATCGCTGAGTCCGTCTGCGCGGAATGCCCTTTCGCGGAAACGCCGCACACTCGCCTTTGAGAATCTCGAAGATCGCCGCCTTTTGGCCGTGGCGGCGGTGCCGACCGATGTCGCGGTCAGCGCTGCGCTCGTCTCCGGCGCAACATACAAGTTGACAGCCATCGTCTACGAAGCTCTTCCCCTTCCAACCGGTGCGACTGCCGCCTCGCCTACCGGTACAGTGCAGTTTATGAACGGGGCGGGCAATTTGAGCACGGCACAAACGCTCACCCCCAGCGCGTCCAAATACGACGGTGGGGACGAAAGCACTGCCACACTCACGACCACGCTGTCGGGCACGGAACTGCTGACGGCAAGCTATGCTTCCAGTAATACTAGTAAATTCGTCAACAGCAAAACCGTGATTGCCCCGACTTCGGTCATCAGCACCGTCGCGGGAAATGGGACCGCGGGCTCCGCCGGTCTTAAGGGCCAAGCCACCGCCGCCAACCTGTACGACCCCACGGCCGTCGCGACCGACGCTGCCGGGGACCTCTTCATCGCCGACTACAATAACAGCCGGGTCCTCGAGGTCACTCACGCCACCGGCGTGATCACCGTTGTCGCCGGCAATGGAAAATATGGCTACAGCGGCGATGGCGGTAAAGCCACCGCCGCCGAACTGGACGGGCCCAATGGTATCGCGGTGAACTCCGCCGGGACCCTCCTCTTCATCAGCGACAGCTACAACGACCGCATCCGCGAGGTGAATCTCACCAGCGGCATCATCACCACCGTCGCCGGCAATGGGAAGTACGGCTACAGCGGCGATGGCGGTAAGGCCACCGCCGCCGAACTGGACTACCCCTCGGGGATCGCATTGAACTCCAGCGGAAGCCTCCTCGTCATCGCCGATACCTGCAACGACCGGATCCGTGAGGTGAATGTCAGCAGCGGCATCATCACCACCGCCGCCGGCGATGGGAAATACGGCTTCAGCGGCGATAACGGTCCGGCCACTGCCGCCGAACTGTCCTACCCCTCAGGCGTGGCAGTGGACTCCGCTGGCGATCTCTTCATCGCCGACACCGACAACAACCGGGTCCGTGAGGTGAATGTCAGCAGCGGCAAGATCACCACCGTCGCCGGCAATGGGACCGCGGGCTCCACCGTCGGCAGTAACAGTGTGGCTACCGCCTCTGAGTTATACCAGCCAATGGGCGTCGCGGTGGACAGCAACGGGAACCTCTTTATCGCCGACACCCAAAACGACCGGGTCCGCGAGGTGAGCGCCGGCAAGATCAGCACCGTCGCCGGCACTGGGAGCGCGGCCTATAACGGCGATAAAATACTGGGCAGCGCCGCCCAAGTGTTCCTGCCCGAGGGTGTCGCGGTGGATACCGATGGAGACCTCTTCATCGCCGACTTCGGCAACGAGCGGATCCGCGAGCTCGGCACGGGGGCTATTACCGTGACGGTGACCTCGCCGCCGGTATAGGATCAAGATCCGTCCCGTTAGCCCGGAATATTCGCGGCCACGGACGTGCGGACACAGTGTGCGCAATGGAAGGCGCGACGCGCAAGCGAGGCTAAGTCCTGATGGTTCCCGCGCTTGCGCTTCGCGCCTTCCAAAGGGCCGCGAAGCATGCGGGCTAACCGCCTCCCAACTCTTGGTACCGCAACTCGTAGCACTGCGAACAGAGCCGGGTGCCATCTACCGATAGCGCTTCCAGCACCGGAATCCCGCAGTCCTCGCAGCGCTGTTCGTGGTGCATGCGGGTGTGGAAACCGAGGACCAGCAGATCGTGGGTCAGCCCGCCCACGCCCAGCGCGTGGTCCCGCAACACCGCTTCCTGCTCAAAACCAGAATTCCACTGTCAAAGCCCGCGGTCCGCAACCGGCTTAGCGCTAGGCGCCGCGAGGATTGCCGACACCTTCGCCAAGAGGACTTTGAAATCGATCGGCTTCTCCAGGAACTCCGCCGCCGGCAGCCAGGTCGGATCGATGTCCTGATTGCTGAATCCCAGCGGGAATTGTTGATTGACCGCCGTGAGCAGCAACACCGGCAGGGCGCCGAATTTGCGGCGCAACGCCCGCGCGATTTCGAACCCCGCCGTGTCGTTTTCCGGGAACATCACGTCCAGGATGATCGCGTCGGGGCGGCGGGCGGTGACGCGTGCGATCGTTTTCTCCGCGTCGTTCTCGATGTCGACCTCATGTCCTTGGTCGCGCAGCACCATGGCCACGGCCCCGGCGAAGTCGCCATCATCATCCACGACCAGCAGGTATGCCATACAGCAGATCTCCTTTCTAAACGGGTTTTTCGGACTCGGTGGCGGCCGCGGGGAAATCCAAGGTCACCAGCGTGCCCTGTCCCGGCGCGCTGCGGATGCAAATCGTCACCCGGCCGCAGATCGCCGCTTGCCGCACGATGGCCAGGCCCAACCCCGTCGAAGCGCGGTTGTGCTTGGCGGCCTCGGTGGTGCGGAAATAGTCTTCGAAAATCCGCGGCAGCTTCTCGGCCGGAATGCCGATGCCGTGATCGCGGACGGTAACCCGCGCGCCCCCTTCCGGCCGCGCCTGGCAACCGACCGCCACCTGGCCGCCATCCTGAGAATAGATGATCGCGTTGAGCAAGATGTTGTCGAGAATCATCACGGCGTGGTCGGGGATTACGCGGACCGGCGCCGGCGACAATTCCTCTTCGATCGCGATGGCCCGCTTGGTTGCCGCCGCCTTGACGTTGGCCGCACACGACCGCACCAGCTCCGCAAGGTCCAGGGGGACCAGCGGCGGCGGGCTCTGCGCGGTGGACCGCAGATTGGCCAGTTGCAGCATCGCCTTGATCTCTCGCGACAGCATTTCGCAGCGTTCCGAAATCTGACCGATCACGGTCGCGGCAGGCAACGGGATGGGACCGCAATATCCGCCCAACAAGAGTTGGCTGTTGGCGTGGATGGCCGCGAAGGGGGCCTTCAATTGGTGCGTCGTGCGGAGCATGTGCCGGGCCCGCTCTTCGGTGGCCGCCACCAGGCGGCGGTTGATCGCGGCCAACTCGTCTTCACGCTCCCGCAGCGTGCCGGCCAGCCGCGAGGCCAGGTACCAGACGGTGCCGGAAATGAATCCCACAAACCCCAAGTGCCAGGCGAGGACCACCGCCGGCATGCCGCCGCGATCGCCCCCCGGCAGGCCCGTTAGCATGGATCGCGCCGGCACCCACCCCGCCGATTCCGCGACTACGCAGATCAGCAGCATGCCCATCGCCGAAACCGTCACCAGCAAGCCTTCCCCGGGCGGAAAAAAGATGCAAGCCAGCACGATATGGAAAAGGTACATGAACGGCGCGTAGGTCGACAAGCTGCCCACGTAATGGATCACCACCGTCAGCACCGCCAGATCGAGGAGGATCTGCAGCCACAGGCAGCGAAAGGCCACCTTCGCCGGACAATCGTTGCGCGAGGCCGCCGCCGCAATCGCCAGGTACGCCAGGTTCAAGAGCGCCAGAATTCCGGCGATGGCCAGCGGCCAGCCGGGCTCCAAGCGAAGGCCATGCCTCCGCAAGGTCTCGCCCAGCAGCATTCCCGAGAGCCCCATCACCGCCAACACGGCCACCACCAGCCACCGTAGCGCGCAAAACCATTTCACGTTTTCCAAAAGCAACTGATCCCCGGCATCCGCCGCCGGCGACTCGGAGTTCGGCGTTGCGGCGGGCTGGTCTTCCAGCGGCAGGCAATAGCTGGCCCAGCTTGTTTCGATTGCTTCCGCGGCGGGCTGCATGGTTTCTGCGTAGGGCAAGGGGCCAAGCCACCAAGAACAAACTCACAACGCTGCGCCTCTGTTCCTAATTTCCGCTGGGCCTGTGTGCCTTCCTCTATCAGTCCACCCACCAGGTGGTGCCGCCACTGAGCAGCCGCGGCAACTGGCCACGGCCGTTCTTCGCCACCGCGGCGTCGATCTGCGCCATCAGCAGATCGTCGTACGTCGGCCGCTCGACCTGCCGGAAGATGCCCAGCGCCACGGGGAATTCCGGGGGCTCCAGCGAAGCCAGCAGGCTCTCCAGCGCGCGCGACGACGAATGGGCGTCGTGCACCAGCAGGTCCTCCTCGCGTACGCCGTCCTCCCCAATCGTGACCAGTCGCGGCTGCATGTCGCGGATCATCACGCCGCGGCGGCCGCCGGCCCCGAAGCGAATCGGTTTGCCGTGCTCCAGGAGGATCCGGTTCTCGTCGCGCACCGCGCGATCGGTGAAACTGTCGAAGGCGCCGTCGTTGAATACCAGGCAGTTTTGCAGGATCTCCACGAACGAGGTGCCCTTGTGCCGCGCCGCGGCCTCGATCACCTGGCCCAGATGCGCCTGATCGGAAAACACCGCCCGCGCGACAAAGGTGGCCTCGGCCGCCAAGGCGATCTGTACCGGGTGGATCGGTTGCTCGATGGTGCCCAAGGGGCTGGACTTGGTCTTCTTGCCGAATTCCGAGGTCGGTGAATATTGGCCTTTGGTCAACCCGTAGATCTGGTTGTTGAACAAGAGGATGTTGATGTCCAGGTTGCGGCGCAAGCAATGCACCATGTGATTGGTGCCGATGGAGAAACTGTCGCCGTCGCCGGTGACCACCCACACCGAAAGATCCGGCCGCGCGCACTTCAGCCCCAGGGCGACCGCCGGGGCCCGCCCGTGGATGCTGTGGATGCCGTAGGTGTTCATGTAATAAGGAAACCGCGAAGAACAGCCGATCCCGGAGACGAAGACCAGGTTCTCGCGGGGAATGCCCAGCTTGGGCAGGACGTTTTGCACTTGGGAGAGGATCCCGTAGCCGCCGCAACCGGGGCACCATTTCACTTCCTGCGGCGACTGGAAGTCTTTCCGCGTCAGTGGCCGCCGCGGCTCTTCGCTTACCGAGCAGCCGCAGCCTTCGGAAGATTGGATGTTCATCGCGGCGCGCCTCCTACCATTTGGTTGATCTTTTCCCGAATCTCGCGGACGCGGAACGGCCGCCCTTCCAACCCGCTTAGCTTCACGGCGTCGACGAGGTAGCGATCGCGCAGCAGCGAGCAGAGATGCCCCATGTTGTTTTCCGGGACCAGGACCCGCTGATACTTCGTCAACAGCGAGCCCAGATTGGATGGGAAGGGATTGAGGTGGCGGAGGTGAAGATGGGCGATGCGGAGCCCCGTGTCGCGCGCTTCCTCGACCGCCGCGGCAATCGCGCCGTAGCTGCTTCCCCAGCCGATCACCAACAGCTCGCCTTCCGCGGGCCCCGACACTTCCGCCAGGGGGATGTCCTGGGCGATCCGCGCGATCTTCTCCGCGCGCAAGAAAACCATCCGCTGGTGATTCGGCCCGTCGTAGCTCACCGCCCCGCTCACGTCCTCTTTCTCCAGGCCGCCGATGCGGTGCTCCAGGTCCGGCGTTCCCGGCGCCACCCAGGGACGGGCCAGCGTTTGCGGATCGCGGCGGTAAGGGGCGAAGTCCGCCTTCGAGGGAATCGCGCCCGAACGCAGATCCGGCAAGTCGTCCGGGCTCAACACCCGCCACGGCTCCGTGCCGTTGGCCAGAAAACTGTCCGACAACAACAGCACCGGCGTCATGTACTTCGTGGCCAGCCGCACGGCCTCGAAGGCCATGCGAAAACAATCGGCCGGCGTGGCCGCCGCCAGCACCGCCATGGGGCAGTCGCCGTGCCGCCCGTGCATCGCCATCAGCAGGTCGGATTGTTCGGTCTTGGTGGGCAGGCCCGTGCTCGGGCCGGCCCGCTGCACGTCGACGACCACCATCGGCAGCTCCGTCATCACGGCCAGCCCCAGCCCCTCGGCTTTGAGCGAGAGTCCGGGGCCGCTGGTGCCGGTGGCGCCGATCGCTCCCCCGAACGACGCGCCGAGCGCCGCGACGCAGGCGGCGATCTCGTCCTCGGTCTGGATGGTGCGGACGTCGTATTCCTTGTACTTGGAGAGCTCGTGGAGGATTTCGCTGGCCGGCGTGATCGGATAACTGGCATACACCAGGGTGCGGCCGGCGCGGTGCGCCCCGGCCACCAGTCCCAGCGCCGCCGCTTCGTTGCCGGTGACGCGGCGATAGAGCCCCTTGGGCAGTTGCGCCGGGGCCACCGAAAAGTGTATCCGCAGTAACTCGGCGGTATCCGCATAGTCGTAGCCGGCCCGCAAGCTGGCCCCGTCGGCGGCCATCACCTCCCGCTTGGTGCGGAACTTCTTCATCAACCATTCCAGCACCGGCTGTAGCGGTCGGTCGTAAAGCCACAGCGCCAGCCCCAGGGCGAAGAAATTCTTACACCGCGCCGCGTCTTTGCGGGACAGCCCCGTGTCCTTCACCGCCTCTTCGTTGAGCCGCGTCATCGGCACCGGGATGATCCGATAGGCGTCCAACGTGCCGTCCGCCAACGGGTTGGCGGCATAGGCCGCTTTGGCCAGGTTAATTTCGTTGAATTCATCCTCGTTCACGATGACGATGCCGCCGGGCTGCAAATCGCGGAGATTCACCTTCAGCGCCGCCGGATTCATGGCCACCAGCACGTAGGGCAGATCGCCGGGCGTGTGCACCTCGTAATCGGCGAAGCTGAGCTGAAAGCCGCTGACTCCCCCCAACGACCCCGCCGGCGCGCGAATCTCGGAGGGAAAATCGGGGAGCGTGCAGACCACGTTCCCCACCATCGAGGCGATATCGGCAAACTGGCTCCCGGCCAGTTGCATGCCGTCGCCCGAGTCGCCTGCGAAGCGGACCGTCGCGCAGTGGACCTGGACGAATTCCTTTTCCGGTCGCAATTCAGCGTGGTTCATGGTCCTCCCAGTTCACTTCCATTGTTGGATGGCCGGCGGCAACGTCACCTTCGGTTCGGCGATTTTCAGCGTGCGGCAAAGCGCCGCAATGCGCTCCAGGAGCGCTCGGTTGAGCTTGCCGGCATAGTGGATGTTGTGGATGTCGTTGCCGATCCGGAGGAAACTCAAATCGCTGCCGATGGCGGCGATTTCCTTGTTCAGCAGCGCCTCGCGGTCCGTGGGAAGCTTGGCCGCTGCGACGGCCTTGGCGGCCCGTTGCAGGCTGGCCTCGAGCACCGGCAAGGATGCCCGCAGTTCGGCGTGATAGGCCTGAAGTTTTCCCACCTCCGCGGCCTCGTGGCACATCGCGCAGACGCCGGCCGAAGCCTTCCACAACACGCTCCCCGTCGCCGAAACCTCTTTCAGGCGGTGGCACGACTGGCAACCGACGCGGGTAACGAGCATCCCGCCGGCATGGGCCGGGATGGTCTTTCCCCCCAGGCCTTCGAACATCGCGATCTGTTCCTGGTGGTGGTTGGGATGGCAGGCTGCGCAATCCGCGGCCGAGTGCGCGATCTTGTCCTTGTCGAAGGAGTGCTCGATCCGCAGGTGGCAATTGAGGCAGTCGATGGCGTGCTCGGTCACGTGCTTGGCGTGGATAAACGCGTGATCCTTGATCCGCGCCAGGTCACCCTCGCGGTTGTGGCAAACCTGGCATCGCTCGCGGGGAACTTCGCCATTGCCGCGGATCACGTCGCGATGGCAATTGGCGCACTCGACCCCTTTCTTGTAGGCCAGCTCGTGGGTGAACTTGACACCTCCGCCGAGGTCGTATTCTTTCGCCGGTATTTGATGGCAACGGGTGCAGGCCGACAGGCCTTCGTCGAACGGCTGGTCCTTGAAATGGCACAAGAAGCAGGTGGTGGCCGTGACCGTCATGTGCATTCCCTGCACGATCTGGCTATGACAGCTCGTGCAACGGAGTTTCTTTCCCCGCCGCATTTCCCCCAAATGCGGCGCATGGTCGAAGGCGATGCCATGGAACTGCACCTTGCCCGAAAGCAGCCGCGTTTCATGGCAACCGCTGCGGAGGCAGCTTGCGTCGGGAACCTCGGCGGCGGGACGGGACCCTTGGCTCTTGGTGACGTACTTGGCCAATTGCACCAGCCCCAACATCTTGCCGCGAATCTTGCCGCCGAAGCCCGGGGCGAAGTGGCACTCGATGCAGGCCACGTCCTTGTGGCTCGACGCCTTCCATGAATTGTAGTAGGGCTCCATGATATGGCAACTGTTGCAGAACTGCGAGCGCGAGGTGTACCAGGCCGCCGAGCCCACCACCACCAACAGCACCAGCAGCAGCGAGCCCGCCAAGGCCGCCCCGAACAACACCAGGAAGCGCAGCCGCGTCCAACTCGGCAATCGGGCGGCCGCGCCGCCGAAGAAGGCGCGCAGCCCGCCGACGATGCGGTCGCGAAGCGATGGAGGAAATCGATCATTCATGGCAATTACTCATCCTCCAAAGCTGCCGACGATCACCCCGACCAGCAGTGCGATGCCGATCCCCAGGGCCACGAATCCTGCCAACATGATCAAGAGCAGCCGGGTCCGCGACGGCACGGTGGTGCGGAGCTGTTCCAACCGGCCCTCCCGCCGCAAACGCTCGAGATACTCGGGCCGCTCGTCCTGCATTTCCTCTTCGCTCACCAGCCCCACCAGCAGCGACATGTCGGCGGGGAATTTCTCCGCCCGGAAATGGATGCTGAAGAAGTGGATGGCGAACACGAAACCCGTGGCCAGCAGCGCCTGCGTGGAATGGATCACCTTGGCCACGTTGATCATCGAGCCGGGGAGGAACAGGCAGAAGACGTTGGGGAACCACAGCATCAGGCCGGTGCCGCCGATGATCACCACGTCGGCCACGGCGCCCCAGAAATCGAACTTCTCCCAGTAGGTCCAACGCTCGAACTTGGGCTTGGCGCATAGCCCCACGAACCAGCCCAGCATGCCCAGCAGGTCCTTCACATCGCGCAGGTTGGGCATCGGCGAATCGGGTCCGAAAATCGCCGCGGCGGCGGTTTTCCCTCGTTGTCGCGCCGCCCGGTACTGCCGGAAAAAGATGTTCATGTAGATGGCGAAACAGGCAAAGGTCGTCAAGGCGAACACCCGGTGCCAGAACCCCGTCGAGTCGAACCCGCCCATGCAATCGGCCAAGCGCTTGGCCCACAGATAATGGCTGTACCTTAAGGGAAGGCCGGTCATCACCAACCCCAGGAAGGAAACCAGCAGCAAGGCGTGGCCGCGGCGATGGAACGGCGAAAATCGCACGTAGGCCGGCGCTCCCGGCACCAGCCCCTTGGGACGACCGTGCAGCAACACGTCGATCACGCCGCGAATGCACCACAGCAGGCTGTGCAGTCCGAACGCGCCGAACGTCAAGATCATCAACGCCATCAACCCCATGTACACGTCGTGCAACAGCGGGTAGCGCTGGCCGTCGGTGTGATCGGCGTGGGGATCGAACGCCATGAAGCTCGCCCGGGCGTTGGGATGGCACTTGCGGCAGGTCTCCAGGCGATTGGCCGCCGCCATCCTCGCCGCGGGATTCGACAGGGCCAGGATTTCATGCGCTCCGTGGCAGTCGGAGCATTTCGCCGCCGGGGCGTATCCCAGCTTGGTCAGCTCGCCGTGCACGCTCATGCCGTAGCGGCTGGAAAGACCGGCGTGGCAATTGCCGCACAGATTGGGCAGCCCGGTGCGGAAGCCTGCGGACTGCGGGTCGAGAATCTCGTGGCCTTGATGGCAGGACGTGCAACTGGGATGCAACTGGGCTTGGCCGGGCTTCGCGCCCGGCGCGGCGCGGTCGGAAGCTTGGCCCAGCCCCTTGCCCTGCCCGTGGACGCTCTTGGCCAGCTTATCGATAATGTAGCGGTGGCATTTGCCGCAGGTCGTGGCTACGTTGCCGATATAGAGCGTCGAGCGCGTGTCGTTGGCGGCGAGATAGATGCCGTGCGCGCCGTGGCAATCCGCGCAAACGGCCGTGATCTGCAAGCCCTCTTGGAACAGGCCGAAACCGTGCACGCTGTGGGTGTACGTCTCCAGGGCGTTATCGTGGCGCTCGCCGTCCTTACTGTGGCACTCGCCGCAGGTCTTGACCTGATGGTCGGCAAAGACCGGCGAATGGCTGTCGTGGACCGGCAGCAGTTGATGCGCCACAATCCCGTGGCAGCGAGTGCAGTCCAGCGGCGTGCCCTCGCCGCGGTCGTTCTTCTCGCCCGCCTTTTTATGGACCCCTTTTCTCAACTCCAGGACTTCGTCTTTGTGGCAGGCGCCGCAGAACTTTCGCACGTCGGGGATCGCAAGAAAACCCTCTTCCTTGGCGTGCGGTCCATCCTTGATTTCTTCGGCCGCGGGGTTGCCGCCGTGACAGTCGTGGCAATTGACCCCTTTGAGCCAGTGCACGTCCTGGGCCAGCTTGTCACGCGGAATGTACAGCCGCCACGATTTCGGGTCCTTCTCGTCCCACCGCTCCGGCTCGCCGTGGCAGATGATACAATTGTTCTTATCGGCGGCCAGGTGCGAGCCACCCAGCGGCGGCGCGTGAGGATGCGCCGGAACCGCCGCGGCCGGCTCCTGGGCAGGCTGGGAGGACGAAGCGGCCGGCTTCGCGGCACCGGTGTCCGGCGCAGTCACCGCGGGCGAAATGGCCGGCTTCGCAACAGGGGGCGGCGCGGCCCCAAGGTGCGTATCGGAGATGCCTAGCCCGAGGAGTCCCAACAACACGATCTTCCATGGCATTCGCATGCGTGCGTTTCCCGGCGTGTGGGGGCCAAGAAGGAAAGCGTCGTCGCGACCGTCGTGAAGCCGCCCGAGCGCCGAGGCTTCCCTTCCTTAATCCGTGGTCTACCGAAGTTGCAAGATGACTGCGAGAGACTACCCCGAGTTATCTTGGCTATCCCCCGCTACGGCAGCGGCCGGCAGTTATTGGCCGTTGCCCCATAGCGGAGGCATCGCAAGGGTTACTCCTTGCTGTACTTCGGGTGATCCTTGTGGGCCTTGTCGACGTGGCAATCGATGCACACATTGCCGGGCCGCAGGCGCCAGATCGAATCCCGCACGGTCTTTTCCTCGGCTGGCGAGAGCTTCTTGTTGGAATACTGCTTGGCGATTTCGGCGTGCTTGCTTCCCGGGCCGTGGCAGGCCTCGCACGTCACCCCGAGCAGATTGGGAGTCGTCGCGTCTTTGTAGCCGGTCGCCTGCCCGTAACCCGTGGTATGGCAAACGATGCACTGGCCGTCGGTGCGATACTTTTCCGGGAGCACTTCGAACGAATCCTTGCCGTGCTTGGTTTTCTTCCAGGCCATGTACTGCTTGAAATGGCAGGCCGAGCATTCCTTCACGCCGGTGTAAGTCTGCCCCGCGGGCGGAGCCGGCTTGGTGGGCTCTTCGGTCGGCATCGGTTGCGCCAAGGCCGAACTGATGGTCATTGCCAGAATTCCCGCCCCCGCCACACCTAGCACCCCTAGCATCAGACGTTGCGACAAATTGGACATCAGTCTTCCTCCTTACCCGATTGCTTGCTGCTTTACCACAGATCTCGCCATAGAAAACGAAACGCTCGAAAAGCAAATATGCAAATCCCTGAGGGAATACGCCCAAAATGTCCACCGCGGAATGGCTAGGGATTTCACGCGGTTGGCAACGTCTATCTTTGACAACTGGAGTAGTCTAATTTATGCGAACCCGCCCGTCAACGAACAATCACTACCGATTTTCCAAAGTATTTTCCGAAGCCGATTATGCGAAAACATCTGCGTCTTTTCCGCGAATTCCGCGGAAACCATCATCGCCGATTCTTTCAACCAATCGCTCCGCGTAAATGTTTACTAACATAATGACGGTACAGTCCAAGCCGCCACCTCGATTCACTTTGACACGCCGGATACCTCCTGATATAGTCCGCCCTCCACGCTAGCGAGCCGGCAATCTTATGCTGCGGAGGTCCTCCGGTCCAGTCGGGCCCGAGAATACCGCGCCGTGCGTGTGTCCGCACCAAGGAAGGAAACCGAATATGGCCACTCGGGGAAGGCTGATCCTTGCCGGCGCCGTCGTGGCCAGTGTCACCGCCTACATGGCTTACGTCGGCGGTTCGGCCGATTGGCAATATTACCTGACGGTCGACGAATGCGCGGCCCGCGGCCAAACTCTCTTGGGCAGCCGGATCCGCGTCAACGGCAATGTCGCCCCCGGCACGCTCCACGTCGACGCCGATCGAACCCAGGCACGTTTTCAACTACTGGGTTCAGCGGGCAACTTGCCCGCCCGCTGTGGCGGACCGATCCCCGACAACCTCGTGGAAAACATGGCCGTGGTCGTCGAGGGACGCCTCGACGACCACGGAGTCTTGCAAGGCCACAAGCTCCTTACTCGTTGCGCTAGCAAGTACGAAACCCGCGCCGCGGCGAGTGCCACTGGCTCAGCGAGTGCCACTGGCTCAGCGAGTGCCACTGGCTCTGCCAGTGCCGCTCGGGCTCAAACCGCCGCCCGCGCCCCGGAAACTGTCCGATGAACACGCTCGGCCAACTGAGTTTGTTCGTGGCCTTCGTCGCTTCCGGCTACGCGGCCTTCGTCGGCATTGCCGGCGGCCAGCGGCGTCGGGCGATCGGCCGCAGCGGCATCGCCGCCGGAGTGATCGGCGTCGCCGCGCTGACCACGGTCAGCCTGGTACTGATCCACGCGCTGGTGGTCAAGGACTTTCGCTTCCAGTACGTCGCCCATTACTCCAGCTCCGAGTTGCCCTGGTATTACTCGCTTTCGGCTTTTTGGGTCGGGCAGGCCGGCTCGCTGTTACTTTGGGCCTGGTCGTTGGCCTTGGTGGCCCTGGCCTTCCGCTTCTGGCCCGGTCGGCACACCAGCCCGTTGCGGGAACTGGCCTTCGGCCTCCTTATGGCGTATCTCTGTTTTCTCGTAGCGATCATGGTCTTCGCGGCCGACCCCATGGAGCCCAGCCTGACGACTCCCCAGCACGGCCTCGGGCTATCTCCTTTGTTGCAGCACCCCGCGATGCTGATCCATCCGCCGATCGTATTCGTGGGCTACGCGCTCTGGGCAGTCCCCTTTGCCTTGGCGATTGCCGCGCTGGTGAGCGGACAGCTCGACGTTCACTGGGTCCGCGCCGCGCGGCCTTGGGCCCTCTCGGCGTGGGCGGTGCTGGGAATCGGCATCCTGTTGGGCGGCCTGTGGGCTTACGAAGAACTCGGCTGGGGCGGCTACTGGGGTTGGGACCCCGTGGAAAACGGCTCGCTCATGCCCTGGCTCGCCGGGACCGCGCTGATCCACGGCCTGCTGGGGTGGCAGCATCGCGGGGTCCTCAAGAAGACCGTCGTGTTGCTGACGATCGTGACGTTTGGACTGTGCAATTTCGCCACGTTTCTCACCCGCAGCGGCATTTTCAGCAGCCTCCACGCCTTCAGCGAGTCGCCCATCGGCTGGATGTTCCTTGTGCTGATGCTGGCGTTGACCGCCGGCGGCATTGTCCTGGTCGTGCGGCGGCGATCCGAACTGGGCCCCGCTTGGCCGATTTCGACCGTCGTGAGCCGGGAAGCGGTGGTTCTGCTCTCGACGCTCGCCCTGTTGCTGTTGGTGCTGGCGATGCTCCTGGGCACGATCAGCGTGCCGTTGTCCAACATCCTGCTGGGCCGCAAGATCACCTTCGGCACGGCCTTTTACAACAACGTGCTCATTCCCATCGCCTTGCTGCTCCTGGCCGGCACCGCATCCGCGCCGCTGCTGCGTTGGGGCATGCGGCCCACTCCGCGGCAGCGCAAGGCGTTGCTCGCGGCGGCCATTGCGGCCATCGTGGGTCCCGTCGCCATTTGGATCTGCGGAGTGCGTCATCCCTTCGGCCTGGCGGTCGCATGGCTGGTGGCCGCGGCCCTGCTGATCCTGGCCGCCTCGCTGTTTCTCGATGCCGCGCGCTATGACCCGCGGAGACCTTGGCTGCACCTGCTTCGGGCCGCGGTCGGCGGTCGGCGCAAGTATGCCGGTTTCCTGATCCACCTGGGTTTCGTCAGCCTGGTGGTGGGAGTGACCGGCTCGTCGTTGGGCACGCGCCGCCAGGATGTCGTGCTCCGCGAGGGAGAAAGCGTGCAATGGGCCGGTCGAACGATTCGCTACGTCGGCCTGATCGAGCGCGACGAGCCCGACAAATTCGTCGCCGAAGCCGAACTGGAAATCTCCGACCGCGGTGCGGCCGGCTACCGCCTCCGCCCGGCCCAGTATCTCCATCGGCCGCAAAATGAGTGGACCACCGAAGTGGCGATCCGCTCCACTTGGAGCGGTGATTTCTACACCATCCTCCACGGCAATCGCGGTCCGCATCGCGTCAGCCTGACGCTGGTGGAAAACCCGATGATGCGCTGGCTCTGGAGCGGCGGGTGGATCGCCCTGATCGGCGCCCTGCTGGCTCTCTGGCCGATGCGCGCCGCTTCGAAGCGGGAGCGTCCACGCCGTCGGGTGAGTCGAGCGCAGCGAGTCCCACCCATAAAATCCGGCCAAGCCATCGCGAGCCCCGCCGCACTGGAACCACCCCACTTTTACCAACCCAAGCAATCGCAACAACCCACACAAGCGAGGCGCCGCCAATGACCGGAGCGTCGATCGCGATCCAGGTGCTGCGGTTGGCCAAGGTGCTCGGCCGCCGCGCCGTGCTCAAAGACGTCGACTTCCAGATCGTCGCCGGGCAGCGGGTTGCGCTGGTCGGCGCCAACGGAGCGGGCAAAACGACCCTCCTCCGCTGCCTGGCCTCGCTGGCCCGTCCCAGCGCCGGCGCAGTGCATTGGTTCGGACAGCCCGCCCGCGGCAATCCCCAGGCCCGGCGGCTCTTGGGCCTGGTGGCCCACGATAGCCTGCTCTACCCGCACCTGACCTTGCGCGAGAACCTGCTCTTCGCCGCGCGGATGTGCGACGTCGACCATCCGCGGCAGCGCGTCGAAGGGCTGCTCGAGAGCACGGGCCTGCGGCCGCACGGCCATCGCTTGCCGGCCGCCGTCTCGCGGGGAATGCGGCAGCGATTGAGTATCGCCCGGGCACTCGTCCACTACCCGCGAATCCTCTTGCTCGACGAGCCCTTTGCCGGGCTCGATACGGCAGGCGCCGAGTGGCTCACGGAACTGTTGATCGCGCTGGGCCAATCGGGGCGGACGGTCTGCTTCACCGCCCACGACGACGCCATCATTTCCCGCCTGGCCGATCGAGTCCTCGAAGTGCGGTCGGGCCGGGTTTACGAGATTCCCCGAGATTCGGCAGGCATACCGATCCTTTACCGCTCGACCGAGCGCCGCGCGGCCTGATAAGGAACATCGAGTGACGGCAAAGCTCTGGTGGATGATTCGCAAGGATCTGCTGTCCGAGTACCGCTCGCGGCGGACCTGGCCGGCAATGCTCTTGTTGGGCATCCTCGTCGCCGTGGTCTTTACCGTGCAAATGGATCTGCCGCCCGAGGGGCAGCGGCGGATTGCCGGCGGATTGCTCTGGTTGGCGATTCTTTTCGCGGGCGTCTTGGCCCTCGACCGGTCGTTCGCGTTGGAGAGCGAAGACCATTGCGGAGAAGGATTGCTGCTCTATCCCGTCTCACCCACCGCGGTCTATCTGGCCAAGCTGCTGGTGAACGTCTTCGCGCTCGCGGCATTGGAAATGATTCTGATTCCGCTGTTTATCGCGCTCTCCGGCGTTCCGCTACTGGCTCATCCCTGGGCCACGCTGCTGGTGGCCGGCTTGGGAAACGTGGCGATTTGTGCGATCGGCACGCCCCTGAGCGCCTTGGCGGCCAAGATTCCCGAGCGCGGCAATCTCTCGGCGTTGCTGGTGTTTCCGTTGATCATTCCGGTCCTGCTGGCGGCCTCCGAGGCCACGCGTTTGATCGCCGAGGACCGCTTGGGAGCCGAATGGTGGCGCTGGGTGCAGTTCGTCGCCGCCTTCGCCCTGGTGTTTCTGGTGTCGGGCACGGTCCTTTTCGATTTCCTGGTCGAGGATTGAGAGTATGAACAGGCTAAAGAACCGTCGCCCGCGTGGGGCGGCCCTCGTCGATATCCTGGCAGCCGCCGCGGTTGCAACGGCGATCCTGGCGATCCTCTTCGTCGCGCCCACCGAAGCCACGATGGGACTCGCGCAGCGGATCGTCTACGTCCACGTTGCCATGGCCTGGCTGGGCTTGGCCGGCTTCCTGGTCATGGCGACGACCGCGGCCATCTATCTGGCGCGCCGCGACTTGGCGTGGGACCAATGGTCGCAATCGGCGGCCGAGCTGGGATGGCTGGCTTCGAGCCTGACCCTGGCCACCGGTTCGCTCTGGGCCCACGCCACCTGGAACACCTGGTGGACCTGGGACCCGCGATTGATGACCTCCTTCATTCTCTGGGCCGTCTACTGCGGTTACCTGCTGGTCCGCGGCAGCCTGGAGGAGCCGCACCTGCGGGCGCGGCTCGCAGCGGTGTTGGCGATCACCGGCGTCTTGGACGTGCCGCTGGTGATCATGGCCACCCGCTGGTTCCGCGGCATTCACCCCGTCGCGCCCAAGATGGACCCCGCGATGCACGGCGTGCTGTTGCTCAGCGTTGCCGGCTTCACCGCGTTTTTCGCGCTGTTGCTGGTGCGGCGGCGGGCACAACTGCGGCTCGACGGCCTGCTGGCGGATATTGATGCGGGTGGGGTGTGGACTGCGGAGTGCGGGGCGGATGAAACTCACCCCACACCCCACACCCTGCCCTTCACACTCCACTTGGAGGAATAGACCATGTTCAGCCTGATTACCGCCTACCTGCTGGTTTGGACCGGACTGCTGCTGTATGTCGTGCGGCTCGGGGCACAACAACGGCGGCTGGCCCAGTCGGTCGACGCGCTGCGGCGTCAGCTCCAACGGCCCGAAGCCGCCGCGCCGGCCCCACACCACTCGGTGTTTTCCCGCAAGGGAGCCCTGACGTGATGGCTGCGCAGTGGCTGCTCATGACTTGCATTGCGGCGGCCGGCCAGGCCCCGCAACCCCATGGCTCGATCGGCGGCGTGGTGCTCAACGCCACGCGGGGTGGCACGCCCGTGCCCCAAGCCGACGTCGCACTGCGGATCCGGGCCGGAGGGCAACTGGCCCTTCTCCGCGAGACCAAGAGCGACGCCGAGGGCCGCTTCTTCTTCCCCCATCTGCCCGTGGGACGCGATTTTCGCTATCTTCCCGGCGCCACCCGCGATGGCGTGCACTACCCCGGGCCGGCGATAGTTCTCACCACGCAACACTCCCACGCCATCGTCGAGTTGACCGTCAACGATGCAGTCGCCGGACCCTGCCCCTTGATCATTCGGCGGCAACGGGTTTCCCTGTATCCCGAGCCGGGTCTGCTGCGGGTGGAAGAATCGCTGCTGATCGACAACCCTTCCGCAAGCTGTTACGTGGGTGTCACAACCTCCGACAACGCCGCCCCCGTCACCCTGCGACTGGGCATTCCCGCCGATTTCAGCACCATCACCTTCAACGACGACTTTTTCGGCCGCCGCTTCTCGCTCGTGGGCGGAAAGCTGGTGACTGGCATCCCTTGGACGCCCGGTTCCCGGGAACTTAAATTCACCTACGTTCTGCGAAACAGCCAGCGGTCTTCCGCATGGGAGCGATCGCTGGATCTACCCTGCGAGGACTTGCGCGTGGAGGTCCACACGGAGACCCCCGACGAAATAGGCTGCAGCCTGCCGAAATCCGTTACCAAGGCCGCGGGGATCGTGTCCTTTCAATCGGCCGCCGCGGCGCTGCCCGCGGGCCAACCGATCCGCGTCCAGTTGGGGCGGCTACCGGTGCCTTGGACCGACTACGCCCGCTGGCTCTCGCCGCTTGTGCTGTTGGGGCTGGTTGCCATGGCCGGATATTTCATGCTCAAGCGGCCGAATGGTGGACGGCGGGGCACCCGCGAAGCGGGTCGAGTGGACGGTGACACGTCCCTGAGCGCAGTCAACGGCGTGGTTTGCCCCACAAAGCAGGCCCAGGACTGCCCGACGCCCAGTCATCGCAGCGACAAGGCCGCGTGAGCCGTTGGGTGGCATGCCGTCACGACGCGCAGCGTTGCGTCGGCATGTTTTCGTCGGCAAAGAATATGCCTACCCGCGGCTGCGCCGCGTGAAGGCTTGCCACCCGGATAAGGCCATGTGCAGAAGTTATTCTTCGGCGGATCCTAGAGGGCTTTTCCGGCTCTGGTCGGGCCACCCTGATCCAGGAGGTCAAAAGCAAGTCCAGCACGGATTGTCTGCCATAATCTGTTGCGGCGGAAATCGAATCAACAAGAGGACTTGTTCTTATGGCGGACTGTGCTGGTGCGGTCGCCGGATTCGGACATCTCGACACTTGTCTGAATTTGTCGGCGGACAAGGAACCGGTCCCCGTCCCACACGGCCCGAACATTGAGATTTCGGCCACAAACGTGTCACTATCCTCGTACGTGGGCTGCTTAGCCGCTGGTGACCGGTCTTTTCGCCGGGAAAGGCCTCGTTCACGACCATTTTGGGTCACGGGCGGAGCCTTGCCGACGGCATGTTGCCGGGGTGGCCTGCTTAGATATCGATAGTCCGTCTCGCGACGTTCGCGGGGGGGTCCCAGATTTCCGGAGATTGTCCCTATGAATTGTCCCTATGATCCGAATTGCTTCTCAGCCGAAGTCGGCAGCACCTGCATGGCACGCCGGGTTCCTGGCGCTGCTGCCTACGATCCACGCCTACGCCCGCGGCGCCTTCGCCCATCTCAATCCCGTGGCCCGCCAGGATCTGATCCAAGAGGTCATCACCAACGCCCTGGTCGCCTACGTTCGGCTCTGCCAGCAGGGCCGGATCTCGTTGGCGTACCTTCCCACGGCTTGCCTGCCCCGTTATACTCACCCTGGACCGCTGGCCATCGTGTTTCTCAAATCGCGCCGACAAGCCCAACTTAGCCATGTCGAAGCTGGATGATGTCGATACCTATCAGCGCGTGCAGACCTTCTGCCTCCTGACGCTCACCTTGTTGGCATTGGGGGCGGTGTTGTACCTGCTTCGGCCAGTGCTCGTGCCGTTCGTGCTGGCCGTCTTTCTGACGTACTGCCTGACTCCTCTGATCGATGCACAGCAACGGTACTTGCGGATGCCGCGGGGACTGGCGATCGTGTCGGCCGTGGTACTGGCACTGGCGGTCTTGGCCCTTTGCGGCTCTGTCGTGGCCACGTCGATCAGCAGCGCCTCCCAGCGGCTACAGGACTACGAAAAGCAATTCCAAGACCTCACCGAGCACTTCGCCTCGTGCGTGCCGTTGAAACGATTGGGCATTAAGACCGACGCCAAACAAATCCGCGGTTTTCTTGCCGCTCAAGAAGGCGCCGGCTGGCAATTTGTATCGGGCGTGCTCAGCGAGGCCGCGAACGTCCTCTCCAATGGGGCGTTGGTGATGATTTTCATGCTCTTTTTCCTGTTCGGCCGCAAATCTGACCCACGGCCTTCCACCGACGTGCTGGCCGAGATCGAGACGAGCGTGAAAGGCTACATCGCGAGCACGATATTTCTTTCGGCCGTGACCGGCCTGCTGCTGGGGTTGGTGCTGGCGCTGCTGGGAGTGGAGTTTGCCTGGGTATTTGGCTTGCTGGCCTTCATGTTGAACTTCGTGCCCAGCATTGGAGCGATTATCGCTTCACTGTTGCCATTGCCGGTGATCTTGCTCAGTCCCGACATGTCGCTCACGGCCAAGGTGCTGGCATTTGTCATTCCGGCGGCTATCCAATTTATCATTGGCAGCTTTGTGCAGCCGAGGGTCCAAGGCCATGCCTTGGATCTCCACCCCGTGGTGATCGTGTTGGCGTTGATTTTCTTCGGCATGATCTGGGGGCTGATGGGAGCATTCCTGGCGACTCCCATCACGGCGGTAGTCCGTATCATTTTCGAGAGAATCCCGATCACACGTCCACTGGCGGCCATGCTGGCCGGTAACTTGGACGTGCTGTCGGCCGGACGCGACAAATCGTGAGATCACCGCCGCCCCGCACCATGGGCGAGTTCAGGCCTTAGGGGCTGCGCCGCCACCTGGCATGCGGGGTTTCCTGACGATGTGCGACCAGCCGGCCCCCCTTTCTCAGCCACACCCCCGCGACGCCCCGGGAATGGCCCCAGGCGCGCGCTGGATCGCCGCGGAACACAAGAATGGCTCCCCAGTGCTTCCAGTGGGCACTGCGCAGCCTGCGCGCAGCCAGGGCCATAGTGTCCTGTTGGTCGCCGGCCGTGGCGGCGCGGCGCAGCCCACGCCACCGGACTGGCAACATGTTCCGAAGGCGCGCCACAGCGATTCCAGGCTGGCGCACACGCGGTGATGGTAATCGGCGTGGAGATGGACGGTTGCCGGCCTTCCGTATCGAGGCCAACCACCTGAATTTCAGCCCGAAAGCTGGCATATAGACGTGAAGGCTCGGCTTTAGCTATCCCAAGCCCTCTTTCACGCCCAAAATACCCGCAGTCGACCGCTAATCCGGCCGGCTTGCGGGTTTTTTTCTGTTTCTTGGAGCCGGTTGCGCTGCCATAGAGCAGCCCGCCGGAATACTCAGCATCAGCCCTGCTCGTCACTGGGGCGACCGTTCGTAGGTTTCCACGGCTGCCCCGACGTTCGGGGCGGTCCCTATTCACAGGAGATCGTTCCTCATGATTCGTATCGCAGCGCAACCCACGTCTACCGTCCCGGTCTGGCACGCCGGCTTCATGGCGATACTGCCCACGATCCATTCCTACGCCCGCGGCGCGTTCGCCCATCTCAATCCCGAGGCCAGGCAAGACATGATCGCCGAGGTCATCGCCAACGCCCTCGTCGCCTACGTCCGGCTCTACCAGCAGGGCCGCGTTTCGTTGGCCTACCCGACCGTGCTCGCCCGCTACGGCGTTGCGCAGGCCCGCGACGGCCGCCGCGTCGGGGCCAAGCTGAATATCAAGGACCCGCTCTCGCGTTATTGCCAGAAGCGGAAAGGCGTCGTCGTCGAGAGGCTGGATCACGCTCTTCACTTGCATCAATAGCCCCCTGAATCAAGGGTAGTGGTACAGTTTGCCCAAAATAATCCCGTTGTCTGGTAAGATACAACGCTTCCTCGTGTCGGAGGCTGGACCGACCGCTGTTGAATACGCCGTGATGTTGGCGTTGATGGTGATCGTATGCTTGGCGGCGATCAGTGCGATTGGCACTAACGCATCAACTACATTCAACAAAGTTGCCAAATCACTGTAAGAATCGAGTTGGGGCGTTGTGCCCCGTCGTCGACGGCCGCTGGTGGTTACGCCGCGTGTCGCTTCTTCGGACTCGAAGACCAAACTGGTCTTAACCGCTACTTCCTCAAGGGTGGCCGTGCGCGGCTGACGTGGAGACCGCCTTTTTCGACTGGCTGAGAGCCATTGCCAGGCATTGGGAGGCGATGGTCAGTTGTGGGTTGATACTCAGCGCCGTGCGGAAGTGATCAATTGCCTCGTCGACCTTCTGCTGTTGGAGAGTAATTTGACCGAGGCACAGGTGGGCTTGAGCATAGGCGGGATCGACCTGTAGGGTCTTACGCCACTCGGCAACAGCATCGTCGACTCGTCCCCGGCGATAAAGGGCACAGCCCAGGTTGTGGTGACCGTCGGCATACTGGGGGCTGATTTCCAGGGCCTGCCGGTAATGCTCAATGGCCTCGTCGAGCTGTCCCAGGTCAGCCAAGGCGGCCCCCAGATTGTTGTGGGCCGAGGCGAAATCGGGGTTGATTTCCACGGCCTTGCGGTAATAGGCCACGGCTTTGTCCATCTGTCTTCGCTGGACCATCACGTTCCCGAGATTGTAATCGGCGTCGGCAAGCTCCGGATCCAGCTCCAATGCCTTCTGGAAATGCCGTATGGCTTCTTCCTCCCGACCGCGCATGACAAGCATCTGCCCAAGGTTGCAGTGGACCAAGGCGTAGTCCGGATTGATCTCCAAGGCCTTCCGGTAATGACGGATCGCGTCGTTGACCCGTCCGCATTCTGCCGCGACGTTGCCGAGATCGAGGTGGGCCACGCAGTTTCGCGGGTTGCAATTCAAGGCGTGCGTCCATAGCGTCGTGCTGTTGCGCCAGTAGGATGTCTGCCGCCACGCGGTCCCCATCAATGCCGCGATCACCAGCGCCGCCGCACAGCCCAAGACGCGTCGACGCCACGGCTGAGACCGCGAGAGGTTGGCAATACCCCATGCCAAGGCGATCGATATGCCGATTTCCGAAAGATAAGTGTAACGGTCGGCCATCTGCTGTTGGCCCACCTGCACCAACCCGATCACCGGCACCAGGGTCCCCAGATACCATAGCCAGCCGATGAGCAGGTAAGGATGGGCGCGCCGCCAGGCCAAGGCCGCTATCGAGATGGCTATCAGCACAAGGGTCGCCCCGACCGGCTTCCAAATCGGCAGTGCGTTGCCGGGATGAGGATAGAAGGCGACCAGATTCACCGGGTAGAAGAGCTGCCCCAGGTAGGCCACATACGACACCAAGGCATTCGCGACGCGTGCCGTGGGCGAAAGGGCGGCAAGGGGCTGCAGTCCGATGCGTTGCATTCGCAGCACTGTCACGCAGATGGGAACGGCGAGTGCCACCAGGGGAAGCTTCTCGACAACCAGTCGACCAAGGATACGGCGGCCCGACCGTTCGCCAGGCTGCTGTCCGTTCTCCGCGGCCGGCGGAGGAGCGAATCTCCCTAGCGGCCAGTAGTCCAACAGCAGCAACAGGAAGGGGAGGGTCACCAATGATGGTTTGCACATCAAACCCAAGGCAAACACCACGACCACCGCAAAGTAGCGCGTCAGGGAGAACTGGCGGTGTGCGTACCAGGCGTAGGCTGCGATCGTGAGCATGAAGAACAACCCGCTTAGGACCGCCTTGCGTTCCGCCACCCAGGCCACCGACTCGGCGCGCAGCGGGTGGACGGCGAATACGGCCGCGACGAAGGCGGACAGCCAGAGTTCGCCAGTCAGCGAGCGGAGCACGAGGAACAGTAGCACGACCGTTACGGCGTGAAACGCGAGATTCGTGAGATGGTGCCCTGCCGGCCGCAAGCCGTACATCTGGCAATCCAACATGTGCGAGATCGAGGTCAGTGGATGCCAGTTGCCGGCATGGCTATGCGTGAAGGCCCAGGCCACGCTGCGGCATGTCACACCTTGGACGATGCGCGGGGCCGCATAGACGTACGCATCGTCGTCGAAATTGACGAATCCGTGCCGGAGGGTCTGGCCGAAGACGATCGCCACCGCCAGCACAAGGAAGACGCATACCGCGGCCACCAGGCCGAAGTTCCATGCCCGAACCGGCGCTGGAACGACGCTCCCGCTCGGCGTTTCTCCAATCGCGGCCCCGGCTTTCTCCGTATCTTGGGAACCGCCGTCTTCCGGGAGTTTCCGCTTTTTCGCCATTGGGGTCATGGGACTGCGCCGGATATCTGCGAGGATTTGCCGTTGCTGCGTGCGAATGCGTGATACGGGCATCGAATCTTCTACCCTTCAGTCGGCCTGCTTTGCAGGCGTCGTCCCTCCGGTTTCATCGCGGGCGCAGGGACCGAATGGCTCGTGGCCAAGGCTCGGTGCACGACGTGTTGGAGCTGAACGGCATCGAGCGGTTTGACCAGGTATTCATAGGCCCCCAGAGTTCTTGCCTCGCAAGCGGCGTCGGCGGTGCCGTGACCGGTAATGAAGATGATCGATGCCCTGGGATCAACCCGGCTGAGCTCGTGGAACAGTTCGAGCCCGGAACAACGTCCAAGGCGGATGTCGAGCAGGATCACGTCGGGCATTTTCTCGCCGGCGACGCGCAGCCCTTCTTCGCCGCTGCCGGCGGTAAACACCTCGATGCCCGCCTGTTCGAACACCTGTTCGACGCTGAAACGGATGCCCGGCTCGTCGTCTATCACCAAAAGTCGTTGCATCGATAACGCCTCTCTCTGTTTTCGCATATCACCTATGAGGTTCCACTTGCATCCGGTTCGGTTTGTGTGCCACGTTGGATTCCTCGTGACGGCAGGCGATCTGCCCGACGAGGATCCAACGCATGCTCGCCGCGACGGTCTGCGGCACGCGGCTTATGGAAACGGCACTATTCTGAGCACGCCTCTTCGCCGCCCAGGCGATGGCAACCACCCACACAATCCAAGCCACTGCCGCAAGCCCGCTTAGACGGGCGCCCCAACCGAGACTTGCCGGCTCATAGCGGAACTGCAATATTCGCTGCCCAGCCGGCGTCACGACTCCGCGCAGGGCATGGTTGGCGCGGAGCATCGGCGTACGGACTCCGTCGAGGTAGGCATTCCATCCCTGGTCCCAGCGATCGGCCAACACTACCAGGGCCGGCGTGTCCATCTTCAGTGAGACGCTCACTCGCGTCGGCGTCTCGGCCAAGATGGCGGCAGAGCCGCGGCATGCCGCGGGCAAGCCGACCGGGCGTTCCACGTAGGCGACGCGCCGCGGATCGAACTCCGCGGCCGCGAGCAGCCGCAGCCGATCGCGATCACATGGGACTGCTTCCACGTGCTCCGGGACGAACGCCCGTGGCAGCGCTTTCGAGTTCGTCAACACCCAGTAGTCGAGGTCCTGCATATCCGGTTTGACTTGCGGCGAGGGCGACCCACGAAAGACCACGTACCGCACGTTGAGCATGTCGAGGATCGGAGAGAGCCGCCAGCCGCCTGACGGCAACAGCGCGATCTCGGGCGTAGCCCATTGGGTTAATGCGTACGGCAGCAGCCTCGACTGGAGACGAGTGGCAGGCTTGAGGATGTCGATCAGGCGCGCCGGATCGACGCCGTCGTAACCGCGAACGTCGCACAGGCCTTGGGTCTGGCTGAGATTCACCGGCAGACAATTGAAGCCGATGATGCGGCCCGGGACACTTTTGGCAATTCGCTCCAGAATAGGGACCCGTGGGTAGTAGAGCGCAGGAGCGCATTGACCGGCCCGGCCATAGCCAAACCAAAGCAATTCGCCGACCAACAGCGCGGCCAGCACGCCTCGCAGCCAACCATGCAGGCGGCCGCGGAGCGACAGCCACCCCCAGGCGATCATTGCCGCGGCCGACAACGCCGCCGCGACGCCGTAGGAGCATACGAACCCCTGCTGAACGCGAAGCACGGCTGCCGCGTTGTTGACGGGTCCGATCGGGCGGCCCGCGCGCATTGCGGCACCAATTTCGGTTGCAATCGGCTCCGGCAGCACGGCAGCGCGATACAGGCACCAGCCACAGAGTCCCGCCAGCAGAACTACGGGCAACACAAACCACCATCGCCGCGAGATCTCGCCTTGCCAAAGGGAGTCCAATCCCACCGCCGCCAAGGCGAGGATCGCAAACGCTGCCACGAAGACCCAACGGTTGTGGGACATCATGTTCAGTCCGGGTAATCGCAGCAGATGGACCACTCCCGGCATGTCAAGCGACCAACCCAGGGCGACAAAGCCGATGACTACCCACACGGCGTTGGCCGACCAACGCCTGCGGCCGCACCATGCCAAAGGCGCAACGAACAGCGTGGCCAACAAGCCGGCGTAAGCTCCGGCGGCGCTCTCCGGTAGGCTATAGGCGGCAATCCGCCAACTGCCGTTCTGGGTCGATCCGTAGATTTGTGGAAACACCACCTCCGGGATGGCTTTCCAACCCACGGGCGGGCGCTCCTCGGCGCCCTGGCTCCGCGCGATGGTACGCGCCCCAGTCTCGACATACTCGATTGCCGGCAGCAGCAGCCAGGTGCTGGCCAGAATTCCCAGACCCCAAGCCATCACAGTCATGGCCGCCGAAGTTAACCAGGGGCGTGACGGCCGGGGAATTCCGTACAGCTCAACACAACGCCATAAGGCATAAACTCCGGAGGTAAGCAGCAACTGCCCGCTGATGCTCGGGGCGCCTCCGAGGATCACGACGGTCGTGAGCACGGCCAGACACGGTCCACCCCAGCCAAAGGGCCGCCGCACGGTCTCGTCAACGGCCAGGAGCACCCAAGGAAGCCAGCACATGACGGCCGGCAGCCAGAATCCCTGCCAGACTATGTAGGCGCCGCTGAGTGGGTAACACCACGCGGCAATAGCTGCCGGCCAAAACCGCACCCCCAGGACGCGGCGGAAGAACACGTAAGCCCCGCCGCCGGCCACCAAGGCGATCAGCAGTTGGATCCACGCCAGGACCACCGGCGATGCAATCAGGTACCCCGGCAGGAAAGGCGGTGAAAGGCACCATCGCAGGCACGGCGTGCCGGCAAACCGGTACGGCGACCAGAGCGGGAGCCGGCCGGCATGGACCTCGCGCACCGCAAATTGGCGTTCCGGCTCATAGAAGAACACCATGTCGGAACGAATGAAATCGTGCGGAGTCGTTTTCTCCATCGCCGCCGTTCGGGGAAGATATACGGTCGGCTCCGCCAAGATATCCAGCGGCAACAGGATTTTCGCGCCGACCAACGACGGACCGTAGAGGATCGCCTGGCCCAGGCAGATTCCGACCGCCACCACCAGGGTCCGTCCCAGGGAGCCGCGATGGACCGGCGCGAGTTTTGCCGGCACGTTGCGCACGTCATACGGCTGGGGAGTCATGGGTCAGATCGTCTCGATAAATCGCTCGGTCACATCGTTGATCGCGGAACAGATCGCCGGCGCGGCATCGATCGGCAATTCCGGATAGCAAGGCAGAGACAGTACACGTTGGGCCACCCGCTCCGTGATCGGCAGCGCCCCAGGCCCATAACCGAGGAATTGGTACGCCGCCATGCGATGCACCGGCGTGGGATACACCTGGCGAGTCGACGTGTAGAGCATCTGTACGTCCGGGTTGTGTTTGCGGCAGGCCTCGACGAGGTTCATGGTCGACACGCAGTTGACGCCCAGATCAAGCTGGGGGTAGCGCATGCTGTCACCGTGACTGACCTGACCGGCCAGGTTGAAGATGTAGTCCTGGTCGCGGACGAGGATCTCCAGCGAGCTCGCGTCGCGCATGTCGGACCGGTTCACCACAACCTGGTTGCGAATCGACGCGATGTTGCCAAAACAGCCGCCCATCTCGGAGATGAGGGAGTCGAGCAGGGTCACCCGCGCGCCACAGCGGACGAGTTGGATGGACAGATTGCTGCCAAGGAACCCCAGTCCGCCGGTGACGAGCACGCGGCGCCCGTGAAAGGCGGCAGCCACGCGATCGTCGGGCGGTTCCACATCGCCGTCGGTGTCGTCAGGGCATTCGTCCAACGGCATACACCGAACTCCCCCAAGGAAACCGGGCCCCACGGATGATCGCGGCGTTCTCGGTGCACAAAAGCGTGCCCAGCGCCGCATTGACTAACGTCGGCGAAGGCCGCAGGTCCGATCGCGCCACACGCTTCGCCCGGCATAGGATGGAGGGCAGCCGGGCGAGCACGATGGCCGGAAACAGACAAAAGAGGCGGTAGCTGATCATCTCGACCGACAAGCCGAGGTCGGCCAACAAGCTGCGGACCTGCGACGCCGTTACGCGTTCGCGGGTGCGGATGGCCACGTCGTGTGCGCTATAGAGCCATGGATAGGCGGGCAAATGGAGGATCAACAGGCCGCCACGCCGGAGACACCCGACCAACCGTGCCATGCCCGAAAGACATTCGCCGATACCGGCGATCGAGAGCACATCGCAACTCAACACAAGGTCGAGATGGTCGGCATGAAGTTCCGGGTCTCGCAGGTCGCCGAGATAAACGTCGGCTCCCGTGACTTTAGCCTGTGAGAGTTTCACCGCCACCGGCGAAAGGTCGAAACCGCCCAAGTAGGCAGGCCTTAGCAAGCTGCACAGAAAACGCAAGTTCTCCCCGGCACCGCAGCCCGCATCCAAGACCTTCGCGGCGATTGGCATGCGGAACCGGGGCGTCCGCAACGTGCGTCCGATCATGTCGCGCAGACCGCGATACCACCAGTGTGTTTCCTCGCTGGCGGCCATGCGGACGATCTCGTCGGCATTCATCGATTGCCCTCGACTCGACCGGACGGCACGAGTGTACCACAGTTGTTGTTGTGCCGAAGTGAATCTTGACCCGCACATGCTGAGGTAGACTTTCTTGTCAAATACCGCACGACCGACTGCGGCATTCCGTTCTGATGGAGGAACACCCGCCCTAAGTATTCGCCCAGCATGCCCAGAATCACCAACTGCGTACCGGCAAAGAACACCACGCTTGCCAATATGGATGGAACGCCCACAGTAACCTGTGGATTGATCCACAGCTTATCTACGACAATGCCGCCGAGCATCAGCAGGCTCAACCCGGCGGCGGCCGTACCAGTCACGAGCGCCAGGCGGAGCGGTATGATCGAAAAGCCTACGAACATGTTCAGCCAGAGGCCCACCAGTTTCAGTAGCGTATAGCCAGAACGTCCTGCTCGGCGCGGCTCGTGGTCCACTTCGATCTGCCCGAGGCGGTTGGTGGTCCGGAGGATCAAGCCGTCAAGGTACGGAAATGGCCCGGCGAACTTGACCACCTCATCGACCACGAACCGGCTCATCACCTTGAAGCTGGACAAGTACAGGTCGCGGGGCTTGCCCAGCACAAAGTTTGCAATCTGGTTGTGAAACCAACTGCCGAGGATTCTCGGCCAAGGATGCTGCCGCTCACGGTAGCGCCCGTAGACGACGTCGAGCTTGTGTTGCCGAGCGTGAACCAGCATCGTCAATACGTCTTGCGGCCGGTTCTGACCGTCGTCGTCCAGCACGGCGACGTATTGTCCGCGCGCATAGCGGAGGCCCGCCAGCACCGCGTTGTGCTCGCCGAAGTTGCGGGCCAGTTGCACCAGGCTGACCGTATCCGGATGGCGCTCGACGATCTGGGCGCAGACTTCCTCGGAATCGTCGCTAGAGCCGTCGTTCACCAGCAGCACCTCGAACCGCATTGAGGCGCAGACCGCATGGATCTCGTCGACCACCTCGCCGATGGTTTCACTTCCATTGAAGACGGGAATCACCAACGACAGTTCCACGTCACACTCGGCCGCAATGGGGGGGCCGGCGCGATGCTCGGAGCCCGCCGGCAAGCCCGATAAAGGATGGCGGTCGGCCAAAGTTGGCAATCGCTGGCGCAAGTCTTGCCGTTGACGGAATCCCGGACCAAACAACATTCTCGTCATGGCCGTCACTCCCCCGCGGCCGCCGCGGTCGCTCACGTTGCCACGATTGACATTGCCTCGGAAGCATCGCACTGCGCCAAAGACGGCCTTTGGACCGGCTTGCAGTGAAAGATCGACGGAGAAATCAACCCCATTTTGGCCAGTCGAAAGGCCGCCGCCATCCGCAGGCAGCCGAGGCCGTAGGCCACGCTCCGCAGAAAGCCGATGGAGGACGAATCCGGCTGATACCGGGCCGGACACGTCACCTCGGCAATGGGTTCTCCCAGCCAGTGGGTCTGGACCAGCACCTGATTGTCGAAGACGAAATCGTCATCGTAGGATTCCAGAGGCAATCGCTGCAAAAGCTCCCGTGAATACGCCCGATAGCCGGTGTGGTACTCGGAGAGCCGCGCCCCCAGCAACAGGTTTTCCGCGAACGTCAGTAAGCGGTTGGCGGCGTACTTCCAACGGGGCATTCCGCCTTGCAGGGCACGCCCGTCCAGCATCCGCGAGCCGAGGACGCAGGAGTACAGCCCGCTGGCGACCAGCGACACCATGGCGGGGATCAGCCGCGGCGTGTACTGGTAGTCGGGATGCACCATGACCACGATGTCGGCTCCCGCTTCCATCGCTAGTCGATAACACGTCTTCTGGTTTGCGCCATAGCCGTAGTTGGCCGGATGACGGCGGAACACCGTGTTGGGCAGCGCCTGGGCGATGGCCGCCGTGTTGTCGGTGCTGGCGTCATCCACGATGACCACCAGATCGACCATCCGTTGGGTCATCACTTCGTCGTAGGTTCGCCGCAAGGTCGCAGCCGCATTGTGCGCGGGCATGACGACCACCACTTTCTTGTTGCGAAACATAGCAGCCGAGCAAAATGCGGCCAAAGGGGCTTAGATCAGGAAACTGCTGCACGAAACCGTAGCCTGAGTTGGCGGCGTGAATGCCACCTACGCGAAAGGCGACTCGGCCGCACTACCCTTAGCAAAGAGCATGCCGCTGTTAGAAAAGCTTCAGCAATTCGTCGGAACTCGTGTTGAAATTGCTAGTTGCGGCCACCTTTCGCCGTCGGAATCGGTATCTGCTGTTCCGGCTGGGGTCGAAATAAGTGGTAATAAAGTTTCCATTGGAAAGAAAATGTCCTCTGCTGTCCCGTTTCGCCGGAGATTTCCAGGGTGGCGCCGTAACAACGACGAGCAAAGGACCACCGCTCGCACGGACGATACCAGGAGGAACTTCGGCTTGGGTATGTGAGCGGGCTGGAAGTTTTGGCGGGATGCAGTACGACAAATTGCCGCAGTCGCACGACAGAGGGATACGCCAAGTTGCCGTATCTGGGCGAATCTCAAAACCGCCGCGGCAATCTGTGGGCGACCAGCAGACGCATGGGCGAGACGGTGCGTTGACATCTCCGTCCTTGTTGCTCAGAATAAACGTTTGCCTTCTTTCGCCACGGTTGCTTCTCGCGCACTGCGAAGAATGACGGTTCGTCCCGCCGGTTCCGCGCCGGGGCGATGGCTTAGTCCATGTCCGGCTTGTCACGGTTCGTAGGGGACCATCAGCGATTGTGAGTGAGCAAACTGCGAATCAAGCGGACGCATCTGTTGCGCCCCAGGATCGGAAAGACGCCTCGTTGCGGATCACGCTCAAGCATCGCGTCGTCTCATGGCTTTTGGCCCATGCCAGCCTGGATCATAAAACCTCGCGGGCGGCGGCCTATCTCGCCGCGCTGGTCGCCGTTGCCGTGGCGTTCGCCGTGCGCGTGCTCATCGATCCGCTCGTCGGGGATCGAGCACCGTACGGCCCTTGTTTGATCGCCATGATCTTCGTCGCGTGGCGCTACGGTCTGGGACCGGCCTTGCTGACGCTCGGCGGCGGCGCCGCGCTGGCCCGCTATTTCTTCGAACAGCCGCGATGGACGTGGGGCGTTCCCACCGCTCCCGACCAGGCGCCGCTGATAATCAGCGTGTTGTTAGGTGTGATGGTGGCCCTGGTCTGCGAGTCGTTGCGGATTGCGGCCCAGTACCAGGCTCGCTTGGCGCAGCAAGCGCGGGAAAATGCCCGCCGCAAGGACGAGTTTCTCGCCACGTTGTCGCACGAGCTGCGCAACCCGCTGGCGCCCATCCGCATGGCGATGTACCAGCTCGACCACATCGATTCCAGCGATCCGCGAGGGGCCCAGTTGCGGCAACTGGTCACAAGCCAGGTGGAATACCTGGTCCGCCTGGTGGACGACCTGCTTGACCTCTCGCGTATCACGCGGGGCAAGGTCGAGCTGCAGTTCGAGCGGGTTAGCCTCAAGACCATCGTCGAAGGCGCCATGGACCTTGTGCGGCCGCTTGTTCAAGAGAAGGAGCACGACCTGCAGGTTGACCTGCCGGCCGAGGAGGTCTATCTCCATGCCGACGCCGTGCGTCTCACCCAGGTTCTGGCAAACCTGTTGCATAACGCGGTTAAGTACACCGATAACCGAGGACGGATCTGGCTGAATGCGCGGACCAAAAATCGCCAAGTCGTCATCCGCGTGCACGACACCGGCATTGGCATCACGCCGGAGATGCAAGAGCGAATCTTCGATTTGTTCCAGCAAGGTCATCCTTCCATTGAGCAATCGCGCGGAGGCTTGGGCATCGGGCTGACCTTGGCACGCGATCTCGTCGAAATGCACGGTGGAATCGTGGAAGTTGCCAGTCCAGGGCTTGGAATGGGAAGCGAGTTTACCGTTCGTTTACCGGTCGTGGCCAGCCCAGTGGAGCCGCTGCCGGTCACGCCCCCCGATCTTTCACCGCCGACAGCACACGCGCCGTTGCGGATCCTCGTGGTCGATGACGCAGTAACCGTGGCAACGACCATGGCCAACGTGTTGAGATTCTGGAATTACACCGTCGAGGTCAGCTACGACGCCTTTTCGGCCCTGGAAGCGGCGTCTCGCTTTAAGCCCGACGTCGTTCTTGCGGATCTCGGTCTGCCGCGAATGAACGGCTATCAGTTTGCAGAGGAGGTGCGACGACTGCCAGAATTGCAGCAGGTGGTTCTGATCGCGGTCAGCGGTTACGGGCAACCGACGGATCGCGAGCGATCCCAGGCGGCAGGCTTCGCCCGGCATTTGGTCAAGCCGATCGACCCGGACGAGCTTCAGCAGGTCCTCGAAGGCATCGCAGCCAGCGCAAAACTGGATGCCGGGACTGTGCGATGATCGTCCTTCCAACGGGGCATTGGATAGCTGTTCCGGGCGTGCCGGGCACGAACGGAACGAAGCGGCTTATTTGAAAGAGATTCTTCAGGGAGCAATCCCGATCATGCTCAAAAGTATCGTAACACCGCTGGTCGTGGTCATTGGACTCTGGGTGAGCACCACGGTCATAACCACGCATTACATCGGACGCCTGCAGGGCTTTTACGAGCGGTCCCATGCCGAGAACCTGACGACGATCGTTGCCGCCGACGCCGCGCAGGTGACGTTCTGGAGGCTGCACGGGTTGGTCTGGAAATTGCAGGCGATTACGCGGGACGCACCGGAACCGCTCCTTGCCTCGCTGCGGAAAGAGCTGCGAGAGCGCAATGACGAGTTCGTCGTCAACCTGAACGAAGCCGCGGCCACGTCCTTCACAGAGCCCGAAAAGGAGTGCGTAAAAAAGATCCGGCAGTTGTTCGACAAATACACAGAGCACTTCAAAAGCCGTGCGGGTTCCCCGGCCAACACGGATTTCCTTGCGCATGTGCACGACGTGGAACGATCACAGCTTGTCCATGGTATCGCCGACCAGTGCCAGAGGCTTCACGAAATCAACGCGCAGCTTTTGGCCTCTTCGGTCAGGGAAGGCGAGCAGATGGTCAGATACCTCGGCGTGGGCCGATACTTTGCCATCGTCGTCGCTCCACTCTTGGGCGGCCTCACCGGATTCTGGATCTCCCGTCGATTGCATCGCTCCGTGGCGAAAATCAGCGTTACGCTCGGCGACGTGGCCGGTAAGCTGGGATACGAAGTCGGTCGCCTGGTCGTCAAGCCGTTGGCCGACTTGCCTTCCTTGCAGGAGCAGGTCCAGGGGGTGGCGATGCGGATTCAGCGGGTCGTCGACGAGTTGCAGGAAGCCCGCTTTCAGGTCATGGCCGTCGAACGGCTGGCCGTCGCCGGAGAGTTGGCCGCCGGCGTGGCCCATGAAATCCGCAATCCGTTGACCTCGATCAAGCTGCTGATCCAGATGACGGCCCAACGTGGTTCCGACCGAACCCTGGGGGAGAAGCAATTACAGGTGATCCAAGGGGAAATCGCCCGCATCGAAAAGACTATCCAGGGACTGCTCGACTTCGCCAGGCCGCCGCGATTGCATCGCACCGTTCACGACCTCCGCGATACGGCGCGGCGCGCCTTGAGCCTGCTAGAGGGCCGGGCTCGGCAACAGGGGGTGACGATCTGCGCGCGGTTCTCCGCAGTTCCCCAGGCCATCAACGGCGATCCCGAGCAGGTGTACCACGTGCTGGTCAACCTGCTCATCAATGGAATCGAGGCCATGCCGGAGGGCGGTGAATTGTTCGTCGATGTCGACCGCGACGAGCAGATCCCCGGCAATTGCCGCATCGTCGTCAGCGACTCGGGGCAGGGAATCCGGGCGGACGTCCTGCCGCGACTGTTCGATCCTTTCACGACCACGAAAAAAGATGGCGTGGGCTTGGGACTGGCCATCAGCCGCCGTATCATTCAAGAACACGAGGGGACGATCGATGCGGCCAATCGGTCCGACGGCGGCGCGCGCTTCACGGTGAGGCTCCCCCTCAGTGCCACCGGGTGCGGCGCGACACCGTCGTGAAGCGGCCCGCCGCCGCACGACACAACCGACTTGTTGATGGAACACCCCGACGATTGCGAGGACTCGGATGCCAAAACTGTTGGTAATCGACGACGAACCCGGTATCCGCTTCACCATTGGACAGGTGTTCGCCAGGAATGAAATTCGGATTTTCGAGGCTGAAGACGCCGGCCGGGGTTTGGAGATCGCCACCCAAGAGCTACCCGACGTGATCCTGCTCGATATCCGGCTGGGCAGTCAGTCAGGGCTCGAAGTCTTCCAAAGTCTGCGTAGCATCGATTCCAGGAGCCTGGTGATCTTCATCACCGGCTACAGTACCGCCGAAACCGCCATCGAGGCCATGAAGCTCGGCGCCTACGATTACTTGGTCAAGCCGCTCGACCTGAACCACCTTCAGAACGTCGTCGCGCAGGCCTTTGCGATCAGCCGGATGATGCGTGTGCCGACGATCATCGAACAGGGGAGCCGCTCCGAGATGGACGCCGAACGCCTGGTGGGCGGGGGGCTGGCCATGCAGACCGTGTGCAAGCAAATCGGCCGCATCGCCGCCCAGGACATCAGCGTGCTCATTCTCGGCGAGAGCGGCACGGGAAAAGAGCTGGTCGCGCGGGCGATCTACCATCACAGCCTGCGGAGCCAGAAACCGTTTCTGGCGATCAACTGCGCGGCTATTCCGGAATCGCTCTTGGAGAGCGAGCTGTTCGGGCACGAGCGCGGTGCCTTCACCGGGGCCGACCGTCGCCGGATCGGCAAGTTCGAGCAGTCCGACGGCGGCACGCTGTTGCTGGACGAGGTTGGCGACATGTCGCCCAGCACGCAGGCGAAGATCTTGCGCGTGCTCCAGGAGCGACGATTCGAACGCGTCGGCGGTAACGAGTCGCTGAGCGTGGACGTCCGCCTCGTGGCGGCAACGAATCAGAATCTCGATGATCTCATCCGCGACGGCCGCTTCCGCCGGGATCTGTATTACCGCCTGCGGGGCGTCACGATCCAGATCCCGCCCCTTCGCGATCGGCGCGAGGACATTGCGGAGTTGGCCCACTATTTCCTCTTCCGCTACAACCGGCAATTGGGAACCACCGTGCAGTCCATCGCGCCGGCCGCCATGGAACTTCTGGAACAATACGGCTGGCCGGGAAACGTCCGCGAATTGGAGAGCGCCATCCGCGAGGCCTTGATCACCTCGACCGGCATGGCCCTCCTGCCGGAGTTCCTTCCCGCCGAGCTGCGGCACGAGCCAGCCTCCCACCCCGATCTCGATGCGGACGAATCCCCGGTAGGAAACATCGATTGGCAGATCCTGCCGCAGTTCGTCGAGAAGGCCATCGGCGGCAACGAGACGGACGTCTATCGCCGGGCTCGCGATCAGTTCGATCGTTTGCTCATCCTGCGCGTCCTACAACATGCCGTCGGCAACCAGAATCGGGCCGCCGAGATCCTCGGGCTCAGCCGCGTCACGCTTCGCGCCCGGCTGCGGGCGATGAAAGGGTTCGTGGAGTAGCGGCCAACGGGAAATCCCGAACCAATGAATCGGTCACTTCCGTCCACACAGTCTTGTTCGTGAATTCGTGAAACTTCATGGTGCAGTCCTGCCGGAAGTTGCAGAACAGCACATCCCTTAGGCCTGTTACGCTGGTGCCGCAAGGCCTCTCAGGACCCAAATACAGGACCGAAAACGGTCAAAATATATAAGGCGGCCGGCCTAGCTTTTGGCAGCGTGTCTGTCGTTTTCGTCCCGATGTCTTAACGGGGAGTTCAAATGGAATTGGTTGGGGCGTTTTTGTGTGAGTCTTCTTCGTTGGCCGCATTCGTTGGGGCTCCGGCCTCGCCCACGGTGTGTTTTGTCTTGCCACACAGTGAAGCAGCCTGCGGTAGCCCTGCTGTTGTAGAGTCTGAACTGGGGCCTGTCCGCTTCAATCCGCGTCTTGGGCCAGCATCTTATTTAACTTCTTCTCGGCTCCTTCCGCCCAGCCTCGCCACTTCGGAATCCGAATCGCCATTCCGCTCGTGTGGACCTCTTCGGGTACCAAAGGATCGCCGCCCGTCTCCGGCACCAAGGCCCAATGCGGTCGTCCCGTTATAGCGTTGTCGGAACTCTTGCAGACATTCCCGGGCGTGGCCCGGGTTGTCGTACGGTCGCCGGTACACCTCTTCCTGCTTCAGCGTCTTGTGAAAGCGTTCCAGCAGCCCCAACTGCGTCGGTGTCCGAAATGCATCGCCTGCTGGAAGAGATCCGCCAGAAGCGACATGAACCTCACACCGCCCCGCCGCCCCCTCCCCATCCTCGTCCGGTAATTCCGCCGGCGCCGAAGGCCACATAACGGACGACTCGCCTCGATGACCATACTGGCGGGAGAGTTTGCCGGCCGCTACACTATAGGGCACCCTACATGGGTAAGTGCCCCATTGTCAGCTACCCAGCAGATCGACTTCAACGGGACGATCGGCAAGATGATCGCCGCTGTGCTTTTCGGCGTGGCAGAGATGGAGCAGCAGAACCGCCGGGAGCGGCAGGCTGCCGGGATCGCGGCAGCGAGAGAACGTGGCGTCTACATTGGCCGATCGCCGGGGTCAACGAAGGCTATCCCCCGCCGGGCAATTGAACTGCGGAAGAAGGGACTGGTCGATGGTGAGATTGCCAAGGCACTGGGCGTGTCACGTCGCACGGTCCAGCGGTATCTGAAAGCCTCAAAGGCTCAGCTCAGGAAGTCGCCGCAAGGACGCTCCCGCTAGTCTCAGCATCAGAATTCGGCCATGTCCCAAAATGATCCGCTGAGCGATTGGGTTAACGACGTTGCGGCGAAGTTGCTGCTCCGCGTCGGGCAGCGCTGCTTTGCAGGATTCGCCCCGTGCTATCGAGGATCAGCTCGGCTTGGGCGGACAACAGCGTGGTGCGTCCATCCGCCCCCGGGCCGCTGGTGGCCTCCTGTGCAGGCAAACCCTTTGGCGCCCGAGCGACCAACAGCAGGCATCCCCCGGCAAGAACTCCGACGCCCGTGAACACTGCGCGGGCAAGTTTGCGAGCCATGACATCTTCCTCTCGTGCAATCACGATTGCCCCCAGGCGCCGCCTCCCCGGACAAGCATCGGTAAGCCGGCGCGTCGGACGCGGCTCAAGGAGTCGTCCAACCGGGCGCCCCCGGATCGGCATCGGCGGGCTCGCGCCGTGGGGGAGCAAGCCAGAGCTTGACCATTTGATCGTTGCCGCCGGTCGCCAAAACGGCCCCATTCGGGGCGAAGGCGACGCAGGCGACGCCGCCGTAATGTGCGGGAAAGGCAGCCACCTCGTCGGTGGTCGACACGCTCCACAAAATGACCGACGAATCCTGGGTGCCGGCCGCCAAGATCCGGTTGTCGGCAGAGAAGGCCAGTGTCCTTATCCCCGACTTATAGCCCTGAAAAATGAACAGTGAGGCGGGATCGACGGAACCCGCGCCGGCGGCCCTGTCCCAGAGCCGCACGGTGCGATCGATGCTGGCAGCCGCCATCCGCCGGCCGTCCGAAGTGAACTCGACCGACGTGCACGCGCTCTTGAAGCCCTCGAGCACGCCGACACACCGCCGGGTTGAGATCCGCCACACGCGCACGGTGCGATCGGCGCTGGCGCTGGCCAAGAGCGTCCCGTCGGGCGAAAAGGCCACCGCACGCACCGCGCTTCGATGGTCGGGTAGCACGGCCAGCGGCTCTTGCTTCGGCTGCCGGGTGTCCCAGAGCGTGACCTTGCCCTCGCGGCTCCCGGTGGCCAGAATCGACCCGTCGGGAGAGAGCCGGACGGCATAGACCGAGTCGTCGCGGTGGGGCATTACGGCTTTTTGATGCCCGCTCTCCACGTCCCACAAGGCCGCCGTGCCGTCGACGCATCCGCTGGCTAACGTTCGGCCGTCGGACGAAAAGGCTATCGCGCGGATAATGTCTCCGTGGCCCGGCAAGATCGTGCGCCGCCCCGGATCGCCGATCTCCCAAAGCCAGATGCTTTTCGGCTTCCGCGAGGCTTGGGTGGCGGCGGGACGCGGCACTTGCTCGGCCACGGCTCCCCCGGCAATGGCCAAAATGCGGCTGTCGGGCGAGAATGCCAGGGACGAGACGGCGGCCTCGTATTGCAACGCGGGGACGCCGCGCTTCCGGGCCACGTTCCACAGCTTGACGGTTCCGTCGCCGCTGGCCGAAGCCAAGGTTTGGTCTTTCGGTGAAAAAGCTACCGAAAGGACACGGTCGCGATGACCATACAGCCGGATAAGGTTACTGCGGTCGGCCAGGTTCCAGACGGCGACAGTCGAATCGCTGCCGGCGCTGGCGAACTGCCGCCCGTCTTTGGAAAAGGCGATCGCGTTGACCGCTCCCTGGCCGCTATCGATCTTATCGACCACCCGGCGAGCGGCGGTGTCCCATCGCAAAATGGGCCCGTCGTGGGTGCCCAGCAGAAGGGTCTTGCCGTCGGGCACAAACGCCAGCGACATGATCCCCGAAACATGGACCATGTAATCGGCCAAAAGCTTTTTCGTAGCGATCTCCCAGACCTGGAAATGGCCGTCGCCCGAACCCGCCGCCAGCCATTGCCCGTCGGGGGAAAACGTCGCATCGTTGACGCCGGCCGAAGCGCCCGTGAAGCGATGCAACGGGGATGGGCTGCCTGAGCCTGCGATCTTCCAAAGGGCAACCGAGTTGTCTTCACCGCAGGTGCCCAAATATTTCCCGTCGCGCGAATAGAACACTTTGTTGACCGAGGCGTCGTGTGCATCGAGCGTGTAAAGGTTGCGATGGTGCCGCCAATCGCGGAAGTACACCTTACCCTGCTGCTTCAGCAACTCCCAATTCCCCGTAGCGCAGGCCAAGGTCAGGCCGTCCGGCGAAAAAGCGATCGACAATACGCCCGGCTCCTTGAGCGGCAACTCGTCGAGCAAGCGGTGCGTGGCCATGTCAAACACCCGCACCACGGCGTCCAAGCCAGCCGCGGCCAGGGCCGTCCCGTCGGGCGCGAACGCGACGGCCCATGTCTGGTTCTTAAAGCCACGATATGTGGCCTGGCTATCGCCGTCGCACAGCCACCATAAATAGCGCCATTCAAAGCCATGAAAATCGTCGAAGTCGGCGTCGCGGTATCGGTCGAGCAGACCCGTGGCCCGGGCGATGTTTCCTTCCAGGGCGGCCTGCTGGGCCAAGAGCATGTCGGCCGTATAATGGCCCGCTTTGGCGATGGCGGCATTCTTGCGGGCGCGGTAAAAAGCGATCCCGCTGACGATGAACCCGGCCAACGCTAGGGCCGCCAGCCCGGCGGCGAGGGCCACCCACTGACGCAAGCGATTCCGTTCCCGCCGGATTCGGGCGGTCTCGGCCTCGGCGCGCGCGATTTCCGCCCGACTGCGCGCCAGCACCTCGCGTTCGTGCCGCTCGTCGCGACAGGGCTTGACGACGCCGGTCAGCACATCGTGGGTCAGCTCGACGCGGCGGACACCCCCTCGCTCTTCGATGACCAGCAAACGCCGCTCCACGAGTCGATCGAGCACCAGCTTGGCGGCATCGGGAATTACCTCCGCGCCGAGATCGCGAACGATGGTGTCCAAGGCGATGCTCTCGCGGAAGCCGTCCGGAGAAAGGAGGCGCTCCTCGACCAGTCGCCGGACGCCACCCAGCGCCGCTGCCGCGTCGGGAAGACCCGCGAGCGCTTCGCCGTACGTGGCGACCGCGAAGCTGCGGAGATAAAAACTCTTGAGGATATCGACGCCTTGCCCGGCGAACGGATCCTGCGTGATTTGCGCCGCGCTGGCCGCCAGGCGCTGCGCGTTGAGTTCGGCGCAGACCAGCGAGAGCAGCGGGGGCACGGCGACAATCTCTTCCAGCGGAACGTCGCGCCCCACGCCGGCGACGAAGCGGACGATCGCCCGGCCGACGTCGTCGGGAATGATCGGCGGCATGCCCGGTCGAAGTTCGCCGGGCCGGACGACGGCCTGGAACGCCTGCGGTCCGCTGAGCATCCGCAGTTCCAGCCGGTTTTCCATGAGTGAGGGCATGGCCCGCTTCCATCGTTCCAGGACGTGCAGGAAATCCTCGCGCAGCGCCAACAGCACCCGCTCGCGCCGGACACGGTAATCGAGGCGTCGGGCAAGGTCGCGATCAACCTCGATGCGAGAGCGAAGTCCCATTGGGGGCGAGTTCTCGACCAGCGCCGCCAGCGAATCGCGGAACGCGGCACTGGCGCAGCGCCGCTCCGCACGCTCGCCGAGTGTGAAAACCTCCTCGAATTGATCGATCAGAAACACCGGACGCGGAAACCCCTCCGCCGACTCGCCCGGCGACGGAATGAGCCGCCGCGACGGGTCGTGAAACACCAGCCACAGCCGGGCGGGCCAATCGAGGCCGTCGGCCGCCGCGGCGCAGGCGGCCTCCACGGCCGAGGCCCGTTCGTTGTCTCCGCCGGCAACCAGAGCGGCGCGAAGACTATCCAACAACTGTCGCTCCAGCGGCGGAGCGGCCGGATCGTGATCGAAGCGAATGGGCACCGGCAGCAGGCCATTGGCTCGCAGCCGTGGCACCAGCGCGGCCTGCAGCAGCGAACTCTTGCCTAACCCCGACTGCCCATAGAGGGTCGTCAACGGCCGATCAACGACCCGCTCGTAGAGGTCTTCCAGTTCGGCGCTGCGTCCGAAAAAGAAAGCCCGGGCGTCCTCGGTGAACGGGCGGAGACCCAGCCAGGGAGATTCCGGCGTCGCCGACGAGTGGGAGACCGTCAGGTCGGCAATCATGGGAGCATGCTCCGGGCTTTGCGCTGCAACTGGAGGACTCGCTGGGCGAACTCGGACGTCAGGACGCCTCCGGGAAGCCTCGCCACCTGGACGAAGCGGAAGATCCGCGGCTCCCGCTGCGTCTCCAGCGGCGAATCGTCGACAACAATGGGGATGTAGAACTCCTGGTCGTGCGCCATCCTCTCGGCCCGGGCCGCAGCCCAGTTCCGTTCCAAGTGGTAATAACTTTCGCCCGTGGCTTCGGTGGTTTTGGAAATCACGGACAAAAAGAGGCTGCAACCCCGTTTGACCTCATCCTCCAGCGAATTGTGCCAGCAGGCGCCGGGCTGCAATCGCTGGCGGTCGTACCAGACGAGGCACCCCTGCTCCTGCAAGCCGCGCACGAGACCGGCAGCCGCCGCTTCGTCCTCCCGGGCATAACTCACGAAGACGGCTCCACGGGGCATCTCGGGTGCCGGGGGCGGGAGCGTTTGAGGAGGGGGATCGCCTGACGGATGCTTCAGCTTCCAGCGGCGGGCCAACTCGCCGCAGAACGCCACCGGGTCCTGGCAGTGAACGCGAATATCGGGATTGACCGCGTGAAAGAAGATCACCATGCTTTTGGCCGGAAAATCGCCCGTCCCGTCGGCAATGTAGGCACGATTGGTCTGCGGGGCTGAAAACGGCTCCTGCTTGCTCACGCGCAGGAAGAATCGCACCGGCCAGTCGCCAAAGTTCAAGCCAATGAACAGCAAGGCGTGTTCCCTCAGGTCGCGGCTGAGCCGCTCCATGTTCGGCATCTGCTTGTTCAACGCAAGCATGAATTCCAGCACGTCCTCTTCCCACACTACGTACTCCGGAGCGGACGAAACCCGGCCCAGAAGATGAAAAACCGTGGGACAGGTGAGATCGCGGCGGCGGGCGGGCAGGTCCTTGATTCCCCCGCCGGGCGAAAACGCGGAGACGGCCGTGCGGGCATCGCCCGCATGCCGCACGCAATCGATGGCCCGCTGCAGCAACGGATCGAAGGTCGTCGTCAGGTATAGGTCGAACCGGGAGATGCTCGCCAGGTCGAGCAACGATTGGCCCGGAGCCGGGCATTCCTCATCGAGGATTGCCTTGATGTCGGTGTAGATGTCATTGTGCCCTCTGCGCTCGATGAGGTACTTCATGGCGACCCAATTCAGGTCGCAGCCGGGCGGGGGTTCCTCCGACGAGGTCATGAGCTGCGCCAAGCGCCGGGCGAGCCAAGGGTAGAAGAGACCTTGATCGTCGCCTCGCGTCACCACGCCCGAGCCGACGATCGGAATCACCTTTCCCTCGTCGACCTGGGTGAGCAGGATTTTCCAGAAGGCTTCGTCGCGGCTGGGCGTCGCAGGCATTTCCAGCATGTTACCGAACTCTAAGCTTGGTGGCCCGGCCAGGAGCCGTAAAACAACAAGCAAGCCACGAACGGGAACAAACCACGAATCTGGCGGCCCGGTCAACGAAGCCCGGCCATCGAGCGACCAGAAGGTGATTCAGGATAAACCCCCGATATTACCCTGTCAATAGTCACATCCAAGGCTATCGAGAGCGGCATTGATGGAGCGCAAGAACGTCTCAATGTTCTGCAAAGTACTTTCGCTTTCGGTTTGGCGCGGGCCGCAAACTGGAGCGTTCTTTTCTCCACCCCTGTCTCCACTATTCGCATGAAGCTGTTCACGGTTCCGTCGCACAAGTTCCAGCATTCCGTCCGGAGCGATCAGGTTCCTTGCCAAAGCGTCGGCAGTCTCGATGACTTCTCTCAATTCCAAGAAGACAAACATGAACGCATCTTGCTTGCTAACAGACTTCGACGATGTCATCCCTCACCTACCTTTCCGGGCCGGCCAGCCGATCGTCGTGGCGTAGCTGCATCCACAACGACCGGCCGGACCGTACGACGGGGATCAGCCGCCTACCCATTTGCTCTGAGGCTTCAACCGATCTTTCGCATGATCTCCACGGCCAGGGCCGAGTCACGCTCTGCGTAGACTTGCGTCACATCAGCTTGGCATGACCCAAAATCACCTGTGCGGCCTCCAGCCCAAACCGTCGCCGAATCTCCGTGGCTGCCGAATGCCGCAGTTGGTTAGGTTTCCAACGCGGCAGCGGTTCCTGCCCCTCCCCTACGCGTTTGAGATTCGCCTGTTCGACGGCCCGTTCAATGGCCTTGCCGTATGCGTCTTTCCGGTAGCGGTCCCCTGGTTGCCGCTTGGGACGGGCCTTGCGCCGGTCCATCTGGGACGGCTGGACCCTGGTCTTACGGCATGCCCGCATTTCGGCCTTCCGCTGTTTTTCGCTCTCGGCGGGCGAGAAGCAGAAATCACCAGCATCCCGGAGAAGATAAGGCCGCAGCACGGTCTGAGCCTGGGGTCCGATCCACACAATCCGCTCCCGCCCCAGGTGCTCCGTCTTATGTCTTTCGGGGCGGTAGGCCCAGACGTCGCCCGACCGGTCCACGTCGCTGGGGCGCAGCGTGCAGACCTCCCCAGGGCGACAACTGGTGAGCGATTGGAACCGAACCATGTCGGCCACGACTTGGGGCAGGCACGGCAGGGTGGCCTCCACGACCGGCGCGGGCACCGGAGGGACAGGCCGGGATTCGCGGGCCTCAGAGCGGCCCAGAGAACGCCGTTAGAACCGGCCCCCAGGATGCAAACAGGGGATTTTCTGGCGTGGAGAATGGCAACGAGCGTTTGATACCTTTTCCTGACACCTCGGAGCACTTACGACGATTCGGGTATCAAAGTTTCGACGATGAAGGTGTCAAAAAAGGTATCAGCCAAAAGGTATCAAAATAATTCGTCGTAAAGTCTTATGCAGTAATCACTTACAAGTGGGCGATAAGGGACTCGAACCCCTGACTTCCTCGGTGTAAACGAGGCGTTCTAGCCAACTGAACTAATCGCCCGACGTCTCATGGCGGAAAAATGGCGGAGGCAAGCTCCTCCGTCGCTCCCAAACAGCTTAACATACCCTCTGCGATGGAGCAATCGAGGGAGGCTGAGCGACCGTCGCCGATGTGACAACGGCCGGCTGAATTGGTATTATCATCAAGGTGTCTGCTGCTGAGACACGGCGTTTTGATGGGCAATTCCAATGGCATCCGCCGATCACCGGCGAAGTTCTCTGGGAGAAACGTCATGGGTAGTCTCTCTGCCGCGAATCGAGCGTTGGCTGTAGCTCTGGGCCTGACCGTCCTTGCCTTCGGCAGCGGCTCCGCCCGGGCCGGCGACTGGCTCCGCTTTCATGGTCCGGGCGGGAGCGGCATTAACCCCGACGCGCGGCCGCTTCCGCTCAAGTGGAGCGAAACGGAAAACCTGCGGTGGAAACGCAAGCTGCCGGGGCCCGGTTCGTCGAGCCCCATCGTGGTCGGCAAGCGGCTATTCGTCACCTGCTGGACGGGCTACGGCGTCGACCGTGACAACGTGGGCGACGAGAAGGATCTGCGGCGGCATTTGATCTGCCTCGATCGCGATACGGGCAACGTGCTCTGGGACCGCTCGATCGAGCCGGTGTTGCCGGAAGACCCGTACAGCGGCAACTTCACGCAGCACGGCTACGCCTCGCACACTCCGGTTTCGGACGGGCGGCGGGTGTACGTCTTTTTCGGTAAGACCGGCGCGCTGGCCTTCGATCTCGACGGAACAAAGCTCTGGCAAACGAGCGTGGGCACCGGTTCCGGCCCGAATGGTTGGGGCTCGGCCTCGAGCCCCATTCTCCACAAGAACCTGGTCATCGTCACCGCTACGGCCGAGAGCCAATCGCTGGTGGCCCTGGACAAAGAGACGGGCAAGGAAGTCTGGCGCCACGCGGACGCGGGTTTTTCCGGCACCTGGGGCACGCCGATCCTTGTCGATTGCGGCCACGGGCGGACGGACCTGGTGATCGCGGTGCCCTACAAGATTTGGGGCTTCAACCCGGACGACGGCAAGCCCCGCTGGCAGTGCGAGGGCCTCTCTACGAATTCGATCTGCACCAGCGCCTTTGCTCATGACGGCGTGGTCTACGTTCTGGAAACCGGGCCGCGGGGCGGCGGGACGATGGCCGTTCGAGCGGGCGGTGAGGGGGACGTGACGAAGACCAATGTTCTTTGGCGGGGGAAGGAGCGGTCGCGCATCGGCACGCCCATCGTCGATAGCGGCCGCATCTACTGGTTCGGCAACCACGTCGCCGACTGCATCGATGCCGCAACGGGCAAGGAAATCTATCAAGTCCGTCTCCCGGGCGCGCCGCCTGCGGGGCCGGCATCGGCAGGACCGGGGCCGGGCGCGGCGGGGCGAGGACCAGGACCGGGGCCGGGACGAAAGCCGGGCGGTCGATACGGCGGCCGCGGCGGCATGCGTGGTCAGGACTATTCTTCGCCGGTCCTGGCCGACGGGAAGATCTATTTCCTCTCCCGCTCGGGCGAGACCTACGTGTATACGGCCGGGCCGGAGTTCAAGTTGCTCAGCCAGAACCGCTTTGCCGCCGATGGCGGCGACTTCAGCAGCACGCCGGCCATCAGCGACGGCCAGTTGTTTATCCGTTCGAGCAAGTATTTGTACTGTGTCGCCGATTCGACCGGGAAAGGTCGATAGATAGCCCGTCCGCGCTTTGCAATGCGGGCGTTATACGCTCAGTTCGCCGCCAGCGGCGGTTTTTGCGGCGGCGGCGCCAGCGGCGCGAGGCGAACGCCGAACTCCGCGATGCAAGGGGGCAGCTTGGCCTCTTCGATCACCAATCGCACGCGGCGGGCGGTGGTCGTGGCGATCGGATACAGATTGCGCTGACCGATGACCGTGCCCCGCACCAGGGTCCGCCAACCGTCCCCAAGTTGGACATCGATACGGTACTTCGACACCCGTTCGCCCATCGCGATGGCCTCTTGGATGTCGACCACGTTGAACGCCTGCGGAGCGCCGAAATCGAGTTCCAACGTGCCCGTCGTGGCGTCGGGGCCGGGCGACCAGTACGTGTCGAGATTTCCATCGACCGCCTCCGCGGCGGAGAAGCCGGCCAGCGCGCGGCCGGTAGCTGTGGCCGTCGCCTTGACCCGCCCTTGCTGCAAACCGCGGACGGCGGCGGCGAACTCGCGGAGCCGCTTGCAATCCGCGGCGGAGAACAAGCCGCGGCGGTCGGGCGGCACGTTGAGCAGCAACACGCTGTTGCGGCCCACCGAGGCGAAGTAGATCTCCAGCAGCTTCGAGAGCGGCTTGACCTGGCCATCTTCGCGGGCGTGATAGAACCAGCCGGGACGGATCGAAACGTCGCACTCCGCGGGATACCACTTCAACCGCGGCCGGCCGTCGGGCCCCTTGCCGTCGGGCCGCACGCTCGATTCGTTGGGCCGCGCCACCCCGCTCTCGTTGCCGACCCAACGAATGTCGGGGCCGCTGATGGCGATCAGCGCGTGCGGCGCCAAGCGGCGGATCGTGGCGTAGTAGCGGGCCCAGTCGTAAACCTGCTTGCGACCGTTGGGCCCCTCGCCGCAGGCGCCGTCGAACCACATTTCGTCGACCGGCCCATAGTTGGTCAACAACTCCGTGAGCTGCGCCACGAAATAATCGTTGTAGGCGTCGCTGCCATAGGCCGGGTTGTTGCGGTCCCACGGCGAGAGATACAGCCCGACCTTCAGCCCTTCGCCGCGGCAGGCCTCGACGAACTGGCGGACGACGTCGCCGCGGCCCTCTTGCCACGGCGAGTTCTTCAGGCAATGCTCGGTGAATTTGCTGGGCCAGAGGCAAAAGCCGTCGTGGTGCTTGGCCGTGAGGATCATCAGCTTGAAGCCGGCCTGCTTGGCCGTCCGCGCCCATTGCCGGGCGTCGAGCGCCGAGGGGTTGAAGAGCCGTTCATCCTCCTTGCCCAGCCCCCACTCGCGATCGGTGAAGGTATTCATGCCGAAATGGCAAAACATCGTCAGCTCGCAGCGTTGCCAGGCGAGTTGTTCGAGCGTGGGCAGCGGCAGCGCCGGCGGCGCGGCCGGGGACGAGCCCAGCAGAAGCAACAGCAACACGGCGGGGGTGAGGAGGGCGATGGGTTTCATGGAAGCTCCTGGGGTGGGGCGTTCACTACGCAGCAGCGTGACGGAACGCTCAAGTTGCTCTTTGGCGCCGAGCCACAGCGTGTTTTTGCACGCGGGCGCCGTTCTGGTCGATGAGCACCACCGAGGCGTCGTCGTGGCGGCCGGCTCCCCGCGTGAAGGCATTCGAGTCGGCGAAAAGCCGGTCGAGGGCCTGATCGACTGCCAGCCCGGCCGTGCTGCGAAGGGTGCCGCGGATCCCCGCCTCGCCGAACTGCCGCCGGTGCTCGCCGCAGGCGGGAAAAGCGTCGGCCAGCCCGTCCGAGTAAAGGAGCAATCGCGAGTTGGGCGGGATGCAAGACGTCACGCTGTGGTAGGTGGCTTCGGAATCGATTCCCAGCGGCATCCCGGCTTTATCGTAACCGCCGAGGGCCATGATCTCGCCCGTCACGAGGTCCTGCAACAGCGGCATGGGATGCCCGGCCGAGGTCCATTGCAAGGTATGGGCGGCCGTATCGAGCGCGCAGTAGAGGAGCGTGATGAAGCCGCCGTCTTGCGAAACAATGGCGTAGTCCACCATGCGGCGGTTCACCTCGGCCATGAAGTGCGCGGTGTCGACGTAGCTGTGATCGCGAATCATGCGGATCAGAGTGCGCATGGTCATGATCGACATGCAGGCCTTGATGCCGTGGCCGGCCGCATCACCCACCACGATGATCACGTTCTGGTTGTCGAGGCTGAAGATGTCGTAATAGTCGCCGCCGGCCAGCACCACCGGTTGGTCGCCGAAGACGCGGATTTCCGCCGGTTCGTAGCGAGCGGCGATCTTGTAGCCAGGCGGCATGGGAATGTCGTGGGGGATCACCGATTCCTGCAACTGCCGCACCGATTCGATCTCTTCCCGCAAGCGATCCGTAAGCTGATGCGTTCGCTGGGCCTGCACGGCGGTGTGGGCCATTTCGATGACCGAGGGCAAGAGCAGGATAAACTGGCCGTCGGGGTCGCGGGTGACAAAGTTATGCAGGCCGTGCGACATGAACCGCGCCAGGTGCACCACTTGCCCTTGATGGCAGGCGCCGAGGATCGGCGTATCGGCTTGCCGTGCGCGAATCGTTTCGAACATCGCAAACGATTCGCTTACGCTGGGGAAGTTCAGCGCCATGACGATCGCGTCCCAACAGCCGCTGGATGCGGCCTGGACGAACTGGTCGGCCTCGGTCGTCACCCGCGCTTCGATGTCCCCCACATTCAAGAGGAGATCGATGGTCTCCGCTTCTTTGGCATTGTCCCAGCCCACTAAGACCTTCATGGTCGCTCTCCCGGCCAGTGTTTCGCATGGGTCCCTCCAGTTTCGACCCAGCGGGCTTGGATGTCAACACGGCGCCGAGACAATGTGCCTTGCTTTGGCATACTGTACCACCCTCGCTTGCCGAAAAACCACACACGATGGGGGTGGATGATCCTGGGCTGGCGACTACCGATGGACCACTGCCAATCGCCGACTGCCGCTCAAGTGGGCCGGCGATACTCGGCGGGCGTCAGGCCGGTGACGCGTTTGAAGGCCGCCCGCAGGTGCCGCGCGCCGCTGAAACCGCAGGCTTTGGCCACCTGTTGAAGCTTGGCGTTGTCGCCCGCGGCGGCCAACAGGCGTTTGGCCCGCTCCACGCGTGTCCGGCAAAGGAACTCTCGGGGTGGAAAGCCCATGCACTTGCGGAAGCGGAGATCCAACAGCCGATGCGAGATCGACAACTGTTTGCAGAGGCTCTCGACGCACAGCGGCTGGCTGGCGTGCGCCTGGATGTATTCGACGGCGGCCTTCACGTGCCGGTCGCCGACCACCAGCACCTCGGTCGAGCGGCGGCGGATCAGGCCCTCGGGTGGGAGCAGGATGTCGGCCGGCGGTGGCGGTTCCCCGGCCATCAAGCGGTCGAGCAAGGCCGCGGCCTCGTAGCCGACCTCGCGATTGCTGCGGGCGACGCTACTCAAAGGCACCTCGCAGAACTCGCAGGTGATCGTATCGTTGCCGATGCCGACGACCGCAACGTCGTCGGGCACCCGGCGTCCGATGCGGAGGCAGGATTCGACCAACATGGTGGCCGCGTAGTCGTGCACCGCCAACAAGCCCAGCGGCGGTTGCAGGGTCTTAAGCCATTTTTCGATGGGCTCCAGCCACTTGTACCAGGGATTGCGGCGGCCAAAGCGGGTGGTGGGTTCCAGCATGCCACACGTATAGCCTTTGGCAGCCAACGCCGCGACGAACCCTTCTTTGCGTTGCTGGGAGTACCACGTTTCCCGCTCCCCGTAGTAGGCGAAGCGGGAGAGCCCACAAGCGATCAAGTGTTCCGCGGCGAGCCGGCCCATGGCCACCTGGTCGACCATTACGCGCGGCAAGCCGGCGTGGCGGACGGCTCCGGAGAGGTTGACGACAGGGATCTTCAGGTTCCGTGCCGCGGCGATCTCGGCCGGCGACCGCAACACGGCGATCACGCCGTCGCCCGGCCAGCCTGCCAAATCACGGATTCCCCGGCTGAATATTTCCGGATTGGTCTGGAGGACCCAGGTTCCCTGTTGTCGGGCGTAGTCGCTGATGCCCCGCAGCAAGGGCATTTGCTGCGGGTCGCCCACGGGATGCCAGACCGCAATCCGCTTGATCTTCGCCATATTAACCCCTTTGTAGCACGGAATTTATTCCGTTTGTCCGACAAAGGCAAGGCGATGATACCGAAACGGAATGAATTCCGTTCTTCGCAGTTTTCGCCCGTGCGCAAATTCGTCCCTGATTGCGCGAATTCGTACTTGCAGGGCGATCGCTCCGGCCATAGGTTAAATGGCGTCGAGACGGAACAGTCGAGGACGAATCCTCACGCGACATCCGAACGGATTACCCCCCAGCACCTTTCCCGCCGCAGGAGTCTACCATGTTCGACTCTCTCCCCGAAAACGATGGTTTCTGGAATCGCCGCCATTTCCTCAAGGCGGCTAGCGCCCTGGCCGCGGGGACCACGCTCACGCAGGTCGCCCGGGCGGGAGCGAATCCCGACGCCCTGGCTGTCAACGGCGGCGCGCCGGCGGTGACCGTCCCGCTGAAGAAACAACTGCCGGTCCTCAAGTGGCCGCAGTACGCGGAGGCGGAAAAGGCGGCGGTGAAGGCCGCCCTGGATTGCGATTGCGGCAACGTCTACCACTACCTCTACGACTTGGAGGACAAGTGGCGGGCCTACGTCCAGGCGCCTTTCGTCAAGAGCCACATGAACGGCACCAGCGCCATCACGGCGATGTTCTTCGCCCTGGATCTCCCGCCCGGCAGCGAAATCATGGTTCCCTCCTATACGTTTTTCGGGGCCATCGTGCCGATGCGGCTGTTCGGCTACGTGCCGGTGTTCGTCGACGTCAACCCGCGCACCGCGACCTTCGACGTGGAACACGCCAAGCGGGTGCTCACGCCACGGGTGAAGGCCGTGATGCCGATGCACTCCTGGGGTTTGCCCTGCGAGATGGATCACATCGGTGCCTTCGCCAAGGAGCACGGACTGACCGTGCTGGAGGACTGCGCCCACGCCCATGGAGCGTCGATGCAAGGCAAGAAGATGGGCACCATCGGCCGGATGGGCATCTACAGTTATCAAGGCACCAAGCCGCTGCCGGGGTTGGAAGGCGGGATGGGAATCTACCAGCGGCGGGAAGACTTCGAGCGGGCCGCGGCCTTCGGTCATTATGAAGTCTGCGGCAACTATCCGGCCGCTAGCCACTACGCCCGTAACTCGATCAGCAAGAACAGCCCCTACCACAAGTACGAAGGCACCGGGCTGTGCATGAAGCTGCGGATGCATCCCCTGGCCGCCGTGCTGATCATCAAGCAGATGGAAACGCTCGACGCCCGCAATGCGATGATCAACCGCCAGGTGCGGCAGCTCAACGATCGCATCTGCCAGTTGCCGGGGCTGTCGGAGCCCGTTTGCCGGAGCGATCAGCAGCGGGTGTACTACAGCACCAACATGTTGTTCATTGACGAAGCCAAGGCCGGCATGACGCGCGCCGCGCTCATCAAGGCGCTGCAGGCGGAGGGAGTTTCCGCCTCGTCGGGCAGCTACCCGGAGAACCACAAGTACACCATCTACCGCGAACCGCAGTGGTGGCACCACGCTCCCAACGTGCCCAAGGTGCTGGCCGGCTGCGAAGAGGTCAACGCCCGGGCGATCAACGTGGCGTTGTTCCGCCAGGAAGCGCCGGAGTTGGTCGAGCAGTACATCAAGGCCTTCGAAAAGGTTTGGGCGCATCGCAACAAACTGGCCCGGGCGTAAGGGTGCGGGGTGAAATAGCCGTAGGGTGTGTGCTTGCACGCACGCGATCCTGCGGCAAAAAAGCCGCGTGGGTGCAAGCACCCACCCTACGTTGTACTGTAGCGTATCCGAGAACTCCTTCTTGAGAGACATAACGACCATGACCCTGCCAAAACTGTCGAGTCGAATCCCGCGGTTGGCGATCGCCGCGTTGGCGCTGGCCTCGTTCTCTGCGGCGCGATCGATCGCGGCCGACGCCGCGGCCGGCAAGAAGCTGATCGCCGAGATCCACAACTCGGGCTTTGCCCAGGCTCACGACACCTACAATGGGCTTTCGTCGGCCAGCGACGGAAAGATCTACTACGTGTTGAGCGCGCAGGAGTTCGACGTGGGCGCGCAAATGTTCGTCTTCGATCCGGTTTCGCGGACCATCCACCACTGCGGCGACCTGACCGACGCCTGCGGCGAAAGAGGGCTGAAGGCCGTCTCGCAGGGGAAGAGCCACGTGAACTTCGTCGAGTGGCAGGGGAAGTTGTACTTCGCCACGCACATCGGCTATTACAGCATCATCGACGACATGGAGAAGCCCGGCATTCCCCCGCCCGGTTACAAGCCCTATCCCGGCGGCCACTTCCTGGCCTACGACATGGCCACGGGCCAGTTTGAGCATTTTGGCACGGCGCCGCACGGCGAGGGGATCATCACCATGAACATGGACGCCCGCCGCGGCCGGCTCTACGGCATCACTTGGCCGAAAGGCTATTTCTGCTACTACGACCTGGCCGGAAAGACCCTGAAGAATCTCGGCCTCTTCGCCGAGCAGGGAGAGTCGGGCAAGGGCCCCACCTATCGCACGCTGTGCCGCTCGCTGGCGATCGATCCGGCCGATGGCTCGGTGTATTTCAGCGTCGGCAGCGGCGACATTCTCCGCTACCGCTACGATCAGGACAAAGTGGAGACGGTCGTGGGCGAAGACCTCCGCAAGGACTATTTCGGCCTCTACGATCCGACCTGCCCGGGCCACATGGGCTACAACTGGCGGCAGGTCTTCTGGCATCCCGAGGAAAACGTGATCTATGGCGTTCACGGCAACTCGGGCTACCTCTTCCGCTTCGATCCGCACTCGGTGCGGGTCGACGTCCTGGGCCGGCTCACCTCGCTGCCCTCGCAGCGCAGCGGCATGTTCGACCAGTTCAGTTACGGTTATCTGGGCTTCAAGCTCGGCCCGGACCACCGCACCATCTACTACCTCACCGGCGGACCGATCTACGTCGAAGGGAAGCGGGTGAAAGGAAAATCCACCACCGGCAAGGGCGAGGCCAAGGGGCTGGAAGACTTGCACCTGGTGACTTACGACATCCCCACGGGCCGCTACAGCGACCGCGGGGCGATCTTCTTCCCCGACGGCCAGCGGCCCCTGTACGTGAACTCGATCGCCATCGGCAACGATGGCACGGTTTACGCTTTGAGCCGCTACACTCGCAAGGGGCGCGAGACCACCGACTTGATGAGCGTGCGACCACAATAGAACTTCGGCGGGTGGCATGCCGTTGGGTGGCACGTCCCTGAGCGCAGCGAAGGGCGTGGGTCGCCGGCACCAATGCCACCTGCCCGGCGGGTGGCATGCCGTTGGGTGGCACGTCCCTGAGCGCAGCGAAGGGCGTGGATTGCAGGCACGCCAATGCCACCTGCCCGGGCAGGCGTTACGTCAATAATCGGCACACTCAAGTCGCAAGAGCCTGACGCAGACGAAGGCGAGAATCATGGCGATAGCCACGCCTATTATGAATCCGGGGAAACTTCCTTGCCACCGAAGAAGGTAATAACCGGACGCGCACGTATAGAAACCAAAGCCTAGGATGACGCACAGCCAGCCGAGAAGCGTGGGGTAAACCAACTGCGACGTGATGATGACGGCGGGGATAACGAGCGGCCAGAAGCCGGCCACCGCAGCCCCCGGAGGTGCTATCTCGGCCACGAACGCGATCGCGTATAGGACGTATAAAAAGAGGCACGCACCATACAGCAAAGTCCCTCGACGCGGTTGTTTCTTGATGAGTATCGAAAGCTTCATTGCGACACCGGTTGCCTAGCGTCTGAATGTATAATAGCTTCCGACCTCTGCGAGCTTGTAACGTGTTTAACCGCCAAGAAGCCACCATCACTTGCCGGTTGACCGTCGGGTCGTGAGGCCCCACGGCAAATTCGGGAGGTGGTACGTCGCTGAGCAGAGCGAAGGGCGTGGTTTGCGCGCCACGCCCTTCGCTGCGCTCAGGGACGTGCCACCCAAATTATTCCGACGCGGGCACCTACCGCCCGGCGAGGACGTATCCCGGCGCGGCGATCCATTGCCGCAACACCTGGCAGACGGCCAACAAGGGGCGGTGCGGTGTGACCTGGCGGGCCGCGACGCTCGCGGCCGAATCGTCGCCCGGCGATAGCAAGCGCGCGATCTGGGTGTTGACCGATTGCCCGTCCAGCGACACTTCACCGGGCGTGGCGGCAGACTCGCAGAGCTGCTGGACCGTGACTTTCACTTCCCGGCCCAGGACCATTTTCTGCAGCGCGTCACGCGCGGTCAGGCCGAGAGGTTGCTCCGCGGGCGGGGCTTGGATGCCGGAGAGGGTGAAATGGTAACACGCGCGGGCCTGTTCCAGATAGACCCACACACTGCCGCCATCGGGAACCGAAACGACTTTTCCGGTGACGGTTGTGCCACAGCCGTCACCCCGGGCCGCCGGACACACCAGCAGAATCACAACAGGAAGCAGCCATCGCATCATTTATCTCCTTCCAATGGTACTTCCAAGCTAATCGGTGCGTCCCGCGGTGACAAGCCCAAATCGACCAAGGTGCGCGACGCAACTCGCCGCGGTGCGGCTTGACGCCCACCCGGGCGCCCCTTAGGCTGATCGCTGGAGGTTCGCGGAAATGAATGCCACGCTGCTCGCGATTATTTTTCGCGCGGCCGCCGTGCTGCTGGGCTGGATCTTGCTGCTGCTGAGCGACGCCATGGCCGCGCCGGTCCAGCCGCAGCGTCCTAACGTGATCGTGATCGTTTCCGACGATCAGGGCGCGGCCGACGCCGGCTGTTACGGAGCCAAGGATCTGAGCACCCCCAGCATCGATGGGCTGGCCGCACGGGGCGTGCGGTTCACGCAGTTTTACGCCGCCGCCCCCGTCTGTTCACCATCGCGGGCCGGATTGCTGACGGGCCGCTACCCCTTGCGGGCGGGAGTTCCCGGCAACGTTTCCTCGCTTCCCGGCGTTGCCGGGATGCCGACCGAGCAGATCACCATCGCCGAGATGCTCAAGGCGGCGGGCTACGCCACGGCGCATATCGGCAAATGGCACTTGGGCTTCACGCCCGAGACCATGCCCAACGGCCAAGGGTTCGAATATTCGTTCGGCCACATGGGTGGGTGCATCGACAATTTCTCCCATTTTTTCTATTGGGACGGGCCGAACCGCCACGACCTCTATCGCAACGGCAAGGAGGTGTATTATCCGGGCCGGTTCTTTCCCGACCTGATGGTCGAGGAGGCGTCGCGGTTTCTCGAACAGCACCGCGAGCGGCCTTTCTTCCTCTACTTCGCGCTGAACATGCCCCACTATCCGTACCAGGCGGAGCCGAAGTGGCTGGAGCATTACCGCAACCTGCCCTATCCGCGGAATCTCTACGCGGCGTTCGTTTCCACGCTCGATGATCGCGTGGGCGCGTTGTTGAAAAAGGTCGATGAGCTCGGCTTGCGCGAGCGGACGATCGTCATTTTTCAGTCGGACAACGGCCACTCGACGGAGATTCGCGCCCACGGCGGCGGTGGCAGCGCGGGGCCCTATCGCGGCGCGAAGTTCAGCTTGTTCGAGGGGGGCATCCGCCTGCCCGGGATGATTTCCTGGCCGGGGCATTTGCCGTCAGGGGCCACCCGCGGTCAGATCGCCCACGCTTGCGACTGGATGCCGACCATCGCGGAACTGTGCGGCGTCAAGCTGCTCGATGCCGACATCGACGGCAAGAGCCTCGTGGCGGTGATTCGCTCCGCCGCCGCACTCACCCCGCACGACGTGCTGCAATGGCACGTCAGCGGCGGACAATGGGCGGTGCGGCAGGGGCGCTGGAAGCTGATCGGCAATGTCGTCGACACGTCGGGCGGCGTGCTGAGCGCTGATGAGAAAAAGCTGTTTCTCTCCAACCTCTCGACGGACCTCTCCGAAAAGCACAGTCTGGCCAAGGAACATCCCGAGGTGGTCGATTGCTTGCTGCGGCTTCGCCGGCAGTGGATCGACGCGCAGAATAAATCCCTGCCGGGAAGACTCTCCCTGGACCGGCTGGGCAACGAAAAGTGACGTCTTTTCGCCCTGTCGCCCACCCCGCCTTGTGGTTCGTTGTCGTTGCGGAAGACAATGGTGCTGTGGTGCGAGATCTATTTCGTGGCCTGGCTCTCCATTTCGGCCGCCTGTTGGGCGAAGGCCTTGGCCTGCCGCATGAGGCCCGGATTCTGTGCCTTCTTCGCCGACTCGGCGGCCAGCCGGGCCAGGCGGCCCGCCTCGGCCGCGCGACCCAAGGTAACGGCCTGCGGACCCAGTTTCAAGGCAGAGAGTACAATATCGCGGTGTGCGCTGAAGCCGTGCGCGCTGTGGACCAGTTCTTCTAAAGCGGCCACCTTGGTCTCCAAGGCATCGCCGCCGCCAACTTCCGCCATTCGATCGGCCGCCTGGAGGACCACCTCGGGCTTGCCCGCCGCAACGGCCAGGTCGAGGGCCACGTGGTACAGCGCCACTTGCGATTCCACGCTGTCTTGGGTCCGCGGTTCGATCTTGACCAGCTTGCGGGCCAGGTCGGCCTTTCGCAGCGGGGTCGTGGCCGCATCCAAGTCCTCCTGGAAGCGTTGCTTCACGAGCGCCTCGGCCTGGAGCACTTTCGCGGGATCGACGGCCACTTTGGCGACTTCGCCCCCTACGTCGCCCGACGCGGGCGCCGCATCGGCGAACGAATCCAGCGGCGGCAACGACGGCTCCGCATTCTCGCCTTTCTGGGCAGCCTCGGCCAAGAGCTGCCGGGCCCGCTGGCGGTCGCCATGGCGATCCACCAACAGGAAACAGGCAAAGATGACCTTCGACGCCGGATCTTTGGCCAACGCCTGGTCGGCCACGGTCGTGACCAATTGCGCGGGCAGGGAGGCCAGCGTATAGCGGCGGGTTTGTCCGGCGGCCCTGATCACCAGCGCATTGGCGCTGGCTTCCACGATAGCCACGCGGGTGTTGCCGACCTCCAATTCGTCGGTCGGCCGAAGCTGAGCGATCCGCCGGCCGATCAGTTCCCAGAAATTCGCCACCCACTTGGTGAGGTTATCCATCCGCGTGACGTCGTTCTGGTCGTCGCCCGACTGGACGTTCTGAGACGCCTGCTCGACGCACTTTTTTGCGGCAGCCAGATCGCGACTGGCCAAGGCCGTGCGCGCGTCGGCCAAGGCCTTCTTCAACGCCGCTTGCTTCTGCGGGTCTGCCGGCGGCGCGGCGGGCTTTGCCGCGGCCCCGGCGTTGGGAATCGCCTGAGCCAACTCGATCTTTGCCGGCCCCCGTTGCCCCGGTGGAACGGGTGACGAAAGTGGGGCCAGGGAAGACAGGGCTCGGGGCGATTCAGCTTTTGTCACATCTGCGTTTCTCCCCGCGTCGCTCGCTCCCACTCCCGTTTTCTCTCCCTCTTCCCCCTTTCTTGCGGCTGCTTGACGATGCTGATAATCCTGAAAGAATACATAGCCCACGGAACCTAGCGATATCACCACCAAGATCGGCAGCGCCAAAGCCATCAAGCCATTGTTCGACATCCGCCGCTGCGGCACGCCACGGGTCTGGACCGCCGCGCGAAGCGCTTCGACCGATGGAGTGTCGGCCGGGGCCTCGGCGGTTTGCGGCATGGACGCGGCAGCCATTGCCGGGAAACTCGAAGCGGCCTGGTCGCGCGATAGACCGGACCCTTGCGGGCTCAGCGGCAAGGGAGGCGGGTAATTCTGCGGCGATTGCTCAACGAACGGCATTGGATACGACAAGGGCATAGTCGAACAGGTCCTCGATGGATCTTGGTTTTGTGAAGACGGCGGGGTCGCCACCAACCGCGAATCGGCGGCGGTACGCGTAGTGGGAATGGCCACCGGACTGATGGGATCGCGCGATTCGGTCCACCGACTCGGACTCGCCGTGATCCCCGGTGGCAGAGCCATTTGCGGCTTCCCCGCGGGACCCGCCGTGGCAGGCTCGGCCGCCGCTGGCGCGGCGGGAGGTGGCACGGCCCAACCGCGCAGCCCGGCGTCGTAGCTGATTTTGGTGTCGGGGTTCAACAGACAGGACTTTCCCGCCGCTACCTCATCCAACAGCCCCTGCCACTCGGCCAAATGACCGCCCGGCCGAATGCTGCGAATGCGGGTTCGCAGGGAATCCGCGGCATGGGCGATAACGCCCGTATCGCCCTCGAACAATTCGATTCCGAAGAGGCCGTAATAGGTGCTCGGTTTCCCATCGGCAGCGCCGAGCCACTCGCGATAGGGATCGAACGCATCGCCCACCAGGCTTCTCCTTTGTTCCAGGCCGCGGTGCGGTCAAAATGACGACTGCTTCATTATTCGCGTCGCGGGATGCGCTCGCAAGGGGAGCGGGGAAAGGACGATGGATGAAAGACAGAGCGGACCGGGGCCCCCCGCTGATACAGCGTTTTACACTCCGACGCCCCCCTCTTTGCTACTGCCCCTCTTGGTCCTTCATCCTTCGTCCTTTGCGTGTTAAGCTGATTTGCGGAACTTTTGCGAGTTGGCGGGCGTCTCAATCGTCATCCCCCCAAGAATCCCTGCTGGGAAGGCACTGCCATGCGGACCACCCGATTGCTTTGTTCTGCGGTTCTTTCCGGCCTGATCCTCGCGCATTTTGTCTCCTGCATGGTCGCGGAATGTGCCGACCCCGCACAGGATGCCCAGCGCAAGCAGTTGCGCTCCGCCGTCCACGCCGGCAACTACCGTGACGCCTACGAGGGCTTTCGCGCTCTGGCGCTGGACCGCTATGACGATCCGCTCGGCGTGGCCCAAGACCTGACCGAGGGCATTCAATGCCTCCAGCAGCTCGGGCGGTGGGACGAAATCGATGACTTCCGCGAGGCGGTGATCGCCGTCCATCGCAACAACTGGCGGCTGCTGCAAGCCGCGGCCAAGAGCCTTCAAGACGATCAACACTACGGTTTTCTGATTTCGGGCAAGTTCCACCGCGGCCCGCAGCGCGGCGGGGGTGGCCAGGTGGTCAGCAGCGCCGAGCGGGACCGGGTCCGCGCGCTGCAATGGATCGTCGAGGCGCTGCCGCTGGTGCGCGAGGACGCTCATCGGGAGGCCACTTTCTATTTGACGGCGGCCGAGATCCTGCTGGACAGCCCCCACCGCGAATCCTGGCGGCTGCAATATCTGACCGAGTTGGCGTCGCTGCCCGACTACGAAGAGGGATGGGGCGGCTACTATCGTTATGGCTATGGCGGCCAACGCCGGGGCGCGCCGGTCGATGCGGCCGGCCATCCGCTCTTCTATCAAATGCCCAAGACTTTCGAGGCGGCCGATAGCGACGGCCAGCGGTGGCGATGGTGCCTGAGCCAGGCGGCCGAACTGGGCCCGGAGTGGGCCGACGTGACCCAGATCCGCTGGGGCCTGTTTCTGCTGGACCAGTTCGGCGTGCAAACGATGGCCGATTACGGCTGGTTCTTCGATCGCGCCGAGAGCGACGGTACCCGGCACGACGAGAGCGGCATCTTTGCCTTGCAAACGCTCCAGGAAGACGAGACCATTGCCCGGCTGGCCACGGGCATTCGCCGCTTCAAGCTGCCCGACGAGTTCAATTCCATCAAGATCTTCCAGAAGGTGGCTGAGCGGCGGGACCGCGGAGAGAAACTCTCGGCCACCAGCAATCTGGCCCGCATCTTCGAGAATCGCCGCCAATACCCCAAAGCGGCCGATTATTGGCGCCAATGCACGCAGCTTTCCAAGGAGCCCGAGTATCGCGACGCGCTGCGGCAGATCGTCGGCAACTGGGGAAGCTTTGAGCCCACGAGCACGAAGCCGGCCGGGCAGGCGACCGCGCTGGAATATCGTTTCCGCAACGGCCGCAGCGTCGAGCTTACGGCCCGGGAGATCGACATCGGCAAGCTGTTGGACCAGATCAAAGACTACCTCCGCTCCCGCCCGCAACAGCTCGAATGGCAGAAGCTCGACCTCAACTCTTTCGGCTACCGGCTCGTGGAGCAAAAGCAACGGCAACTGCTGGGCCCCGAGGTTGCTTCCTGGACCGTGGAACTCGCGCCGCGAGAAAAGCACTTCGACAAGCGAGTTACGATCAGTTTGCCGCTAACCAAAGCGGGCGCATATTGGGTGACGGCCCGGATGCAGGACGGCAACACCAGTCACGTGGTGGCGTGGCTGGCCGACACGGCGATCGTCAAGAAGCCCCTGGATGGGAAGAGCTTTTATTTCGTGGCCGACGCCCGCGACGGCCATCCGATTGCCCGCTCGAACGTGGAGTTCTTCGGCTACCAGCAGGAATTTCGCGGGGGGAACCACTTCGAGCTGTCGCTGAAGGATTTTGCCGCGTACAGCGACGCCGATGGCCAAGTGATTCTCGATCCCCAGCAGTTGCCGCAGAACTATCAATGGATCGTCACCGCCCGGGGCCCCGAGAAGCGGTTCGCCTTCCTGGGCTTTACCAACGTCTGGTACGGCAATTATTACGACGCGCAATACAATGCGGTCAAGGTCTACACGATCACCGATCGCCCGGTGTATCGGCCGGGACAGCAAGTACACTACAAGCTCTGGGTCCGCCGCGCGCAGTACGATCGGGAGGGCTCGGAATTTGCCCGCCAGGCGTTTCACGTCGAAATCCGCAATCCCAAGGGGGACAAGATCGTCGATCAGCCGGTCACCGCGGACGACTTTGGCGGCCTCGAAGGCCATTGGGATCTGCCGGCCGACGCCACGCTGGGCACGTATCGCGTGGACATCGCGCGCATTACCCACGTTGGCGGCGGGACGTTCCGCGTCGAAGAGTACAAGAAGCCGGAGTTCGACGTGACGGTCGATGCCCCGGCCGAGCCGGTGATGCTCGGTGAAAAGATCAAGGCCACGATCCACGCCAAGTATTACTTCGGCTCGCCGGTGACCAAGGCCAAGGTCAAATACAAGGTGAATCGCTCCAGTCACGCAGAAAACTGGTACCCTGCGACGCCGTGGGATTGGCTGTATGGCCCGGGCTATTGGTGGTTTTGCTACGACTACCCCTGGTACCCGGGCTGGAGCGTTTGGGGACACGCCCGGCCGCTGGGTATCGGCTGGCCAAGGTTCGGTTCTCAGCCGCCAGAACTGGTCGCCGATCGGGAAGTGGAAATCGGGCCCGACGGCAGCGTCGCCATTGAGATCGACACGGCGGTCGCCAAGGTTATCCATCCCGACGAGGATCACGAATACACGATCACCGCGGAAGTGGTCGACCAGTCGCGGCGGACGATCACCGGCTCGGGCACGGTGCTGGCCGCGCGGAAACCGTTTAACGTGACGCTCTGGTTGGATCGCGGTTACTGCCATGTGGGCGACGTGATTCAGTGCCATGCGGCCGCCCACACCCTCGACGGCAGGCCGGTGCAGGGCAAAGGCACCCTGCGGCTGTTACAGATCCGCTACCAAAGCGGTCGGCCGGTGGAAACGCCGCTTCAGGTTTGGGACGTCGACACCGATGCCCAAGGCTCTGTGACCCAGCAACTCCGCGCTTCCCAGGCCGGGCAGTATCGGCTCGCCTACCGGCTCGTCGATGCCAAGGGACATGCGATCGAAGGCGGCTACCTGTTTACAGTGATCGGCAGCGGGTTCGACGGCTCCCAATTCCGCTTCAGCACTCTGGAACTGGTGCCCGACCGGCGCGAGTACCGGCCGGGCGACATGGTCCGGCTGATGCTCAACACCGATCGGCCTGGCGCGACGGTGCTGCTGTTCCTGCGGCCGGCCAACGGCGTCTACCTGCCCCCCAAGCTGTTGCACGTCCAGGGAAAGAGCAGGCTGGTGGAGCTGTTCGTGTTGCCCAAGGACATGCCCAACTTCTTCGTCGAAGCCCTCACCGTGGCTGATGCCCAGGTGTATACCGAAGTCAAGCAAATCGTGGTCCCGCCCGAGCACCGGGTGCTCAACGTGGAAGTGATCCCCTCGGCCGCCACGTATCGGCCGGGCGAAAAAGCGTCGGCCAAGCTGCGGTTGACCGACTTTTTCGGCAAGCCGCTGGTGGGCTCGACCGTGGTGGCGATCTACGACAAGTCGCTGGAGTATATTTCCGGCGGGTCGAACGTGCCCGACATCAAGAGCTTCTTCTGGAAGTGGATGCGGCAGCACTATCCGCAGACCGAAACCAGTCTCCAGCGCGACAGCGGCAATATTGCCGAGCCCAGCGACCAAGCGATGCGCGATCTGGGGCTGTTCGGCGGCACGGCGATCGACGATGTCAGCGTCGAACGAGACAGCGGCAGAATGATGAAAGCGAACAGCGGCGGGGCGATGGGCGGAATGCTCGGCGCGTTTGGGTCGCAGCGCATGAGCGTCATGGCCGGGGCGCCGGTGGCGATGCCGATGTCGGCAGCGGCGCCGCGTGAAGAATACGCAGCGGAGAAGGACGCGGCGAAAATGCCCGTGGCCGCCATGGATCGAGCCGCCCCGGCGGCAAGCCCTGCGGCCCTGGTCCAGCCGGCGCTGCGGAGCAAGTTCGCCGACACGGCCCTGTGGGTTGGCACGCTCTCGACCGCCGCCGACGGCGCGGCCAGCGTCGCATTGGACATGCCCGAAAATCTCACCACCTGGCGCATCAAGGTCTGGGGCATGGGCTCGGGCACCCGGGTGGGCGAAGGCTTCGCCGACGTCGTTACCCGCAAGGACCTGATCTTGCGAATGCAATTGCCGCGATTTTTCGTCGAGAGCGACGAAGTGGTGCTTTCGGCCAACGTCCACAATTATTTGCCGCGGGAAAAGTCGGTCCGCGTGGCGATCGAGTTCGACGGCCACCAATTGCAGGCCCCGGCCGAGGCGGTCCGCACCGTGAAAATCGGGCCCGGCGGCGAGGCCCGCGTGGATTGGCGCGTCCATGTCCTCGACGAGGGCGACGCCGTGATCCGTATGAAGGCATTGACCGACGAAGAGTCGGACGCCATGGAAATGCACGTGCCCTGCTACATCCATGGAATGCTCAAGAGCGAGGCGTATTCAGGCGCGATCCGGCCGGAGCAATCGTCCGGGAGTTTTCCGATCAGCGTGCCGGCCCAGCGCCGCGCGGAGCAATCGCGGCTGGAGGTCCGCTATTCGCCCACGCTGGCCGGGGCAATGGTCGACGCCCTGCCCTACCTGGTGAACTATCCCTACGGCTGCACCGAGCAAACGCTCAATCGTTTCCTGCCGACGGTGATCGCGCAAAAGATCCTGCTGGCCAAAGGCCTGAGCCTGGAGGAAATCCGTAAGAAACGCAGCAATCTCAACGCGCAGGAGATCGGCGACGACCGCCAGCGGGCCGAGCAGTGGCGGCGCTACGACCGCAACCCGGTCTTCGACGAAGCGGAGGTCGCCCGGATGGTCCGCGCGGGCGTCGAGCGACTGACCGAGATGCAGCTTTCCGACGGCGGCTGGGGCTGGTTCTCCGGCTGGGGCGAACACTCCGACGCCCACACCACGGCCACGGTGGTCCATGGGCTGCAGATTGCCGCGCAAAACGATGTGGCGCTGGTGCCGGGCCTGCTGGATCGCGGTATTGCCTGGCTCACCCGCTACCAGGCCGGGCAGATCCAGGAGCTTCACAACGCGATGAGGGATCCCAAGGCGGAGCCCTGGAAGCAGCATGCCGACAGCCTGGATGCCCTGGTGTACATGGTGCTGGCGGATGCCGGCGTCAACGACGCGGAAATGCTGGGTTTCCTCGACCGCGACCGGACCCAGCTCACGGTCTACGGTCTGGCGTTGTTCGGGTTGGCGCTGGAGCGGCAGGGCCAACAGGATCGCCTGGCCGCGGTGCTGCGGAACCTCGAACAGTACCTGGTCCAGGACAACGAGAACCAGACAGCCTGGTTGCGTCTGCCCGAGAGCAATTCCTGGTGGTTCTGGTATGGCAGCGAGATCGAAACCCAGGCCTGTTATCTGAAACTGCTGGCCAAGACAGACCCCAAAGGAGAAGTCGCCTCGCGGCTGGTAAAATACCTGCTCAACAACCGCAAGAATGCCAGTTATTGGAATTCCACGCGGGATACGGCCTGGTGCATCGAGGCCATGGCCGACTACCTCCGCCGTAGCGGCGAAGACCGGCCGGAGATGACGGTCGAGGTCTGGCTGGACGGCAAGCTGCAAAAGGCGGTCGAGATCACGCCGGCGACCTTGTTCGATTTCGACAATAGATTCGTGCTGTCCGGGCCCCAGGTGACCACCGGCCCGCACCAGGTGGAGTTGAAGCGCAAGGGCCGCGGCCCGCTCTACTATAACGGCTATCTGACGAACTTCACCCTGGAAGATCCGCTCACCAAGGCAGGGTTGGAGATCAAGGTCGAGCGCAAGTATTATCGCCTGGTGAAGGCCGATACGATGGTAAAGGCGGCCGGCGCGCGGGGGCAGGCGGTAGACCAGAAAGTGGAAAAGTTCCAGCGTCAGGAACTGGCCAACTTGGCGCTGCTCAAGAGCGGCGAGATGGCCGAAATCGAGTTGACGATCCAAAGCAAGAACGACTACGAGTACCTGGTGTTCGAAGACATGAAGCCGGCCGGGTTCGAGCCGGTCGATCTCCAAAGCGGCTACAATGGCAACGCCTTGGGCGCGTACGTGGAATTCCGCGACAACCGGGTGGTGTTTTTCGTCCGCCAGTTGGCCCGCGGCACGCATAGCGTGTCGTACCGGATGCGGGCGGAGATCCCCGGCCGCTTCAGCGCGCTGCCGGCCCGCGGTTCGGCCATGTATGCCCCGGAGTTGAAGGCCAACTCGGACGAGATCAAGCTCCGCGTGGAGGACAGCCAATGAGGCGAAGGAGTTGACGACCGTGACGGAGCCCTCGGATGTGGCGAGTTCGCCGAAGAAGTCCTCCTGTTGTCGATGCCGTAACGTAACCGCGGCGGTCGTGGTTTTGGCCGCCGTATTCGCGGGCATGGTCCTCTATGCCCGGCGCGACGGGAGCCGCGGCAAGGAATCGTTGCGGGAAAGCAAGGCGGGTATTTCACTGTCCCGGTCGAAGAGCGACCCGGACGCCCGCATGCGCCGGCTGGTTGTCGGCACATGGACCGACAACTACCAGGGCAAGCGAACCATGAGCCTCATCGAAGATGGAACCGGCACGATGGTCGTGGAGCTGAGTGGTTGGCGGGCCATGCTGTCGGCAGCGCGGTTGCGATTCGAGATGCTCTGGTCGGTGGAAAGCGGCCATTTGAAGAAACGAACGGTTGGCGGCGAGCCTCGCGTCCAAGTGCAGATGATCCTCAAGACCATGGGCGACCGGGTGGATGAACCGATCTTGGAACTGAGCGAGGATCGCTTGCTGCTGGTGGATCAAGACGGCAAGACGCGGTACGATTGGCGACGGGTAAAAAAGTAGGGCCAGTCAGATCGTCCAGCCGCTGCGGTAAGGCTGCCGCAGGAACCGGTCGGCCTCGGGGCAGTTGCGCACCGTGAGAGCCTGCGGATCCCAGTGGAGCTTCTTGCCGGCGCGGAACGCCACGGTGCCCAACAGGTTGTGCTCGACCAGCGCGCCGGAGTAGTCGAAATTGCAGAGCGTGGGCGCTCCGGTCTTACAGGCATGGATCCATTCCTGATGGTGGCCCAACGACGGGGCCAGCCACGGTTTCGGCGGCTGGAAATCCTTGAATTCGCCCTCCGGCAACAGTATCCAGCGGGCGTAGTTGGCCAGCAGGGTTCCCTTGTCGCCGACGAACATGATCCCCAGGTGCCATTTCGCCAGGTCGATTCCGGCGGGCGACTTGGGCCGCTGGTGGCCGTCGTACCAAGTGAGCTTGACCGGCGGCCGCTTGCCGCGGGCCGGGTGTTCCCAACGCACGATCAACCAGTCGGGATACGTTTCCGGGCGGACCGGCAACGGCCCCTCGGCCTCGATCGTCGTGGGATACTGCAACTCCAAGGCCCAGAACGGCAGGTCGATGAGGTGGCTGCCCATGTCGCCGAGCGCGCCGTTGCCGAAATCCCACCAGTTTTGCCACGACATCGAGCGGCGCTCGAAGTAACAGGGGTGATACGGCCGCCACGGCGCCGGACCCAGCCAGAGGTCCCAGTGTAGATTCTCGGGAGCGGGCGGCGTCTCCGAAGGCCGGCTCCGTGGACCTTCGATGCCTTGCTCGACCCACACGTGGGCTTCGCGCACCGGCCCAATCGCGTCGGAGCGAACCAGTTCGACCACGCGGCGGTAGTTGTCGGTGGCGTGGATCTGCGTGCCCATTTGCGTGGCCACCTTGGTTTGCCGGGAAACCTCGCGCATCCGCCGCGCTTCGTAAACGCTGTGCGCCAGCGGCTTCTCGCAATACACGTGCTTGCCGCACTGCATGGCCATCACGCTGGCCAGGGCGTGCGTGTGTTCGGCCGTGCTGACGGTCACCGCGTCGATGTCTTTCTGCTCGAGCAGCTTGCGCCAATCGACATAGGTCTTGGCGCGGGGATACTTCTTGGCCGCCTCGGCCAGATACTTCTCGTCGACGTCGCAGAGCGCGACGATGTTCTCGCCGGACACGGACGCCATGTTGGCCGCCCCGCGGCTGTGCACGCCGATGATGCCGATGTTCAGCTTCTCGTTGGGCCCACGGGCCTCCGCAGCGGCAGCGCCGGCGGCCACGCAGAAGCCGGCCCCGGCCAGAGCGGAATGCTTGAGAAAGTCGCGACGGTTCGTGTGGCGGTTCATCGCCGGTTCCTCCGGTTGTGAGAGGGGGAGATTCGCGAGGCAGGCCCCACCTGCGACGATCAGGCTAGCCCGGCCCATGGGCCATGTCAAGCCGGCTTGGGATTAGACCAACCTGCTCTCCGGAAACCTGATGGAAATCGAAAAATCGCCAAAACTACTTGTGGCGAGCCGGCCGGAGCGTTAAGGTGGCAAGTGTGTTCTGGTGGTGCCATTAATTGCGCCATTTGCCCGCGAAAAACCAACCGCATGCCAACGGTGTCTGATGTACGATAGAATCCGCGAAAACAATGGGCGGTGGACCCGCCGCGATTTGCTCCGCGCGGCCGGCGCCGTGACGGTCGGGGCGACGCTGGCAAAGATCGCCCGGGCGGAACCCGGCAATTCGGCCGCCAAGCAGCAGAAGAACGAACCCCTCACCCCCGGCCCCTCTCCCACCGACCATGCTGCGCATGGTGCCCGCGAGGGGAATTCGATCATGCAAATCGGCATCCTCTTGGGAACGTTCAAAGGCCCCACGCTGGAGACGCGGCTGGATGCCGTGAAGGCTTGTGGACTGGATTGCGTACAACTGAGCATGAACTGCGCGGGCCTGCCGTTGCTGCCCGACGAGATCACGCCGGAGTTGATCGCCCGGATTCGCCGCGAGGCGGCCGCGCGGGGCATCCAACTCGCTTCGGTGCAGGGCACTTTCAACATGTGCCATCCCGACGCCGCGGAGCGCCGCGCGGGCGTGCGGCGGCTGGGGGTGCTGGCCGCGGCCTGCCCGGCGTTGGGCACGTCGAAGATCCACATCTGCACCGGCACGCGCAATCGCGGGGGCATGTGGGAGCGTCATCCCGACAACAATTCGCCGGAGGCCTGGCGCGACATGGTGGCCTGCGTGGGCGCGGCGGTCGAGATTGCCAAGCCGTATGGCGTGACCTTGGGCTTCGAGCCGGAGGTCAACAACGTGGTGGATTCGGCGAAGAAGGCGCGGCGGCTGATGGATGAAGTCGGCTCGGAACACTTGAAGCTCACGATGGATGCCGCGAACCTGTTTCATGCCGGAGAGCTGGCCCACATGAGCGAGGTGCTGGACCAGGCCTTTGCGCTGGTGGGCAAGGACATCGTGATGGCGCATGCCAAGGACGTCAGCCACGACGGCGACGCGGGCCACGAGGCGGCGGGACACGGAAAACTGGACTACGATCGCTACCTTTCCCTGCTGCACGCGTACGGGTTCAAGGGGCCGCTGTTTTTGCACGGACTGAGCGAGGCGCAGGTGCCGGGCTGCGTGGCTTTTCTGCGGGAGAAGCTGGCCCGCGTGGCCGCGGCGGCTTCCAAGTAGGCGGTCGGCGGCCGGCTTTCAGCGACCAGCGACCCGTTCCCAGGGGAAAATTCCATGGAGCGTATCGAGCGGGCGACACTCGCGGATATTCCGCAACTGGCCGAGCTGTTGACTATCCTCTTTACGCAAGAGGCCGACTTTCGCCCCGACCGGGAAAAACAGATCCGGGGCTTGCGGCTGATCATCGAAGCCCCCGAGCGGGGTTGCATCTTTCTGGCCCGCAGCGACGCGCAGGTCGTGGGGATGGTGAGCCTGTTGTTTACGATCAGCACGGCGGAAGGGGCGGCCGCGTGTTGGCTGGAGGACATGATCGTTCGCCCGGAGCAACGCGGCGGCGGACTCGGCTCGCGGCTGCTGCGGCATGCCGTGAACGACGCCAAAGCCAATGGGTTCGTCCGCATCACGCTGTTGACCGATCGCGGCAACGCCGGCGGCATTCGCTTTTATGAGCGTCACGGCTTCCGCCCCTCGGAAATGGTGCCCTTGCGGTTGCAGCTTTGAGCGTCGGGTGGCCGCATTCTTGCCAGGCCGCCGGCACGTCCGGCCGTCCGTCGCTGCGCACCGGCCAACTGCCTACTGCCTGGGGTGTGGCAAGCTTTTACGGCGGCACTGGGCAGTAGGGCTGTCACGGCCGAGCGCAGCGGAGGATCTACGTCCCGCGGCGAAACAACGTAGATTCTTCGCTGCGCTCAGAATGACAGGTCGCACGGGCTTGCCAAGAACGCTTTCCAGACCGACTGCCTACTTGCATACGGCCGCGGCTTGCCATAGTCTCTGGGTAGTGGAACCGTAACGCAGTTCAGCCGGCCTACCCACCTTGTTTTTGGAGCAACTTATGACCTGCCGAGATTCGCTGCAACGTTTTGCCCGGATACCGCCCTGGACGACCATCGCCGTCGGGGCCATCGCGGTCCTCGTTTCGCGCGTGGATTGCGCCGCGGCGGCCGAAGCAGTCAAGCCGGCGGCCGTGGCGCCCAAAGCGGCGGCGCTGGCGCCCGGATACGACGATACGCCGATGTTGCCGAATTCGCCCTGGCGCGTTCACGACCGCCGCCGCCCGCAAGCGCTGCTGGTCGAACCGGGCCAAGCGGCGGGCGCGGCGCCGGCCGACGCGATCGTGCTGTTCGACGGCAAGGACCTCGCGCAATGGCAGGGGGGCAATCCGCAGGGCATCGAGGCCGGCACGATCAACATTCTCAAGACCGGCGAGATCCGCACCAAGAAGCAGTTCGGCGATTGCCAGCTCCACGTGGAATGGATGACGCCCGCCAAGCCCGACGGCGGCCCCATGAACTGGGGCAATAGCGGCGTGTTCATGATGGACCTGTTCGAGGTCCAGATCATCGAATCGCGCGACAGCCACATCTACGCCGACGGGAACGCGGCGGCCATTTACGGGCAGACTCCGCCGCTGGTGAACGCGTCGCGCAAGCCGGGCCAGTGGCAAACGTACGACATTGTTTTCACCGCGCCGCGGTTCCAGGGCGGCAAGCTGCTGAAACCGGCTCGGGTCACCGTCTTGCAGAACGGCGTGCTGGTGCAATACCATCAAGCGATCCTGGGGGCCACCGCCCACAAGACTTTTCCCGCCTACCACACGACGGCCACCGAAGGACCGATCCGTCTGCAACTGCACCACTCGGCGGTAAAGTTTCGCAACATCTGGGTCCGCCCGCTGAAGCTGGAAGAATCGTAACGCGGTGCGATCAACAGTTTGTACAGCGTGCGCGTAATTTCGCGACTTGCAAAACCTGGCGGGTGAAAGGAGAGGCGTATGTTCTCAGTATCGACAGGCGGCGGCCGTTCGTCGGGGCAGCGGCTCCCGTGGTGCGCGGCGATTGCGGCATCGTTGTGGATGCTGGGCACGGGAAGCTCGGCCATGGCCGCAGCGGCATCGCACCGAGGCGATTTTTCCGGTTGGCGCGGCGGCATCGGCATCACCTTCGGCACGCCCTCGCGCGATATCGCCGACGTGACCGAGATGGGCTACGAGATGGTCTGGGGCGGCGAGGACCCGCGGGCCGTCAAAGCGCTCGGCGTCTCTGTCTTTCGCTACTGGAACAGCATCGTCGAAACCTCGCTGAAGGGTTCCGGGTACGACTTCAGCCAGATGCCCGACAAGGATGAAGCCGCGCGGCTGGCGTTCGACGCCTGGATGGAGCGCGCCTATGGCGTGAAGGGCCTCTCGAAGTATGCCAGTGTGCGTTATAACCCCAAGGGAGCCTATGGCGACGTGTACGGCAGCATGGATCTGTCGTCGGAGAACGAGCTGGTGAAGGCCGTGATCGCCCGGTACATGCAGGGGTTCGACAAGGACGGCATCACCCACGGCGGCATCGGCCTGGACAACGCCGGCAAAGTGCCCCGGGAGTTCCTGGAGGCGCTGGCGCGGCGGCTGAACGCCCGCGGCCTGGGCATTGCCGCCAACGGCTGCCCGGACGAGTACCTCAGCTACATCGACTTTTTCGGCAACGAGGGCTTTTCGTTCTCGATCAACTACGCCCGCCGGGCGCACCAGCAGGGCCTCCGCGGCATCCTGGGCGAATTCACCTTGCAGCACCTCTCCGGCGGCGAGATGGACGCGTACCTGAAGAGCAAGCTCTTCAACGGCATCGTCTTCTTCGGCTATACCAACGGAGGCACGGCGGCCGGGGCGAGCTACTCGGCATACTGCGCGCGGCCCGACGTGTATGACCACCAGCGCTGGGTGCTGCGGAAGCTGGTGCCGCTCTCCCGCGCCGTGCAGAGAGCCGGCCGGCAGGTGGATCCCGCGGCAAAGCTGGCATCGGCGGCGGCGGCCGAGGGCCAATTCGCCGCGGCGCCGGTTGGGGTGGCCGTGAACGCCGAGGGCAAGGTGGAAGAACTGAAGCGGCGCGAGGTTGGTCTCGACCGCATCACCGGTCGCTCGCCGGAGACGGCGCCGCGGATCGCCCGCTACGGGCGCGAGGTTGCCGGCGGCGTGTACCTGTTTGTGGACTCGGGGCGGCCGGAGGATGTGGTTTGCGACGCGCGGAAGCTGGGCGTTCGCGGCAGCACCCTGGTGTTCGACGAGTTCGCTCTGCGCGTGCTGGAGACAAAGCGCACCGCCGGCACGCTGACCTTCAAGGTTCCCGAGGGCCCCGGCGTGGTGCAGTTGACCAGCGCGGCCACGGTGGCGAAGAGCCTCCTGGCGCGCACGGCGGAGGGGCTGCGCCTGCAGCTCACCCAGCGGGCGCTGGACCGCGAGTTGGGCATCCGCTTCCCGCACAAGGCGTGGTCGCGGTTCTGCCAGGGCGGAAAATGGGACGCCCGCGTGGCACGCAGCGGCAAAGGCAGCCTGGCGGTGGTGGGCGGCATCTACACGGCCACGATGCCGCAGTGGAAGTACTTCAACCGCCAGGGGGCGGCACAGTTTGTTTCGTTGAATCAGACCGCCGCGGAGCCCATCGTGGCGCGGGCCTTCAGCAAGGCCCGCGATGTGGCCGCTTCCGAGGCAGTGGTGCTCGACACCCCGGCCGCGCGGCGGCGCCACTTTGACGCGCGGGAGGGCCACGCCTACTGCATGCACCTTTACCTGGACTACCAGGACGGCCAGTGGCCCGAGGTGCACACCGTGCTGTTCTCGCCCGGCACGCACGACTGGGAGGAGAAGAGCATTCGCGTGGAGCCCAGTCGAGCGGTGAAGACGGCCATGGTGCTGCTGGAATTCCACCAGCCCCAGGGCGCCGCCTGGTTCGACGATCTGTCGCTATCGAGCGGAGATGCTGCGGAGCACAACCTGCTGGCTGCCCCCGGCTTCGAGGAAAAAGACTCGGCCGCCGCGGCGGCGCAGGCGCTCAGCGCGGAGTATGAGGAACAGGTGCAGACGTTGCTCAAGTCGGTGGAAGCCGCCGCGAAGTCGGCCACCCCGGCCAGCGCGCTGCCGGCGCTCGGGCGGCAATTAGACGCCCTGGCCGCTTCGGTGACGGGCAAGGGGTTGGCGCCCTACTTCCCCCGCGAGCTGCGCGACCTGGACGATGCGCGGGAGAAGCTGGCGTTGTGCGCGCGATTGCTGGCTGCGCGACGGTGAGGCCGCGCTCGATCATCAAGCCGCAGTGGCGCCGGCAGTCGGCGATTCAACGAGTTCCGCGCTGTGCGCCTTGGCGCGGCGTCCCAAAGGGAAGACACAAGCGTAACGCCTGGTGCAAGGAGTATCGTATGCGGTGGCAAAACGTGAAAAGAGTCGTCCTGGCCGCGACGGCGTGGGCGTTGCTTCTGTATGGGCCGCGGCCCAGCCTGGCCGCTCCTGAAATTCGCGTAGCGGCGGCGCCCCAGATTTCGCGGTCCGGTTTGGAGATCCGCTATGAACTGCTGGGCCAGCGGCTGCGGCAGATCTCGCTGCTTCCCACCGGCCTGGCAGTCCACGGTTCCCGGCCCCGCCCCGATGCGGTGGCAGGCGTCGAGGTCGCGCTGCACTGCACCGGACGCAACTGGAACGACCACCACGCCAAGAAATTCATCGGCGGCAGCCCGGGCACCGAGTTGGTGTATGCCGGAATGCAAAGCCACGGCACGGAGTTGGGCCAACACGTGGTGCTCCTGCAGAAGGCTGCCGATGTGGGGCTCTCGGTCGAGTCGCACTACCAGTTCTTCGACGGCATCCCCGTCGTGCGCCGCTGGACCCGGATCGTCAACCAAGGCCGCGAGCCGGTCGGCATCGAACACGCCAGCTCGGCGATGCTTTACAACCTGACCCATTACGGCCCGAGCGACCTCGAACGGAAGATGGTCGTATACTACGCCCACAACAGTTGGAAATGCGAGGGCCAGTGGCAAGCGGTGCCGCCGTCCCGGCTGGGGCTCTCGGACAATGCCGCCTTTAACCTGTCGGGCGTGTCGCTGGGGAACGTGGGCAGTTGGTCGACGATGTGGTATTTGCCCATGGGCATGGCCGAGAATCGCGATCTGGGCGTGATTTGGTTCTGGCAGATTGAGCATCAAGGGGCCTGGCATTGGGAGCTTTCCAATACGGCCAACCGCACCAGTTATCTGTATTTGGGCGGGCCTGACGAGCTCTACAGCCAGGCCTGGAAGCTGTTGCAGCCCGGTGCTTCGTACGAAACCGTGCCGGTGGCCTTAGGCTGCGTGAAGGGCGGCTTCGATCGGGCCGTGGCGGCCCTGACGGCTTACCGCCGCAAGGCGTGTGTTCGCCCGCATCGCGACAATCGCCAGTGCCCGGTGATCTTCAACGACTACATGAACTGCCTCTCGGGCGATCCGACCACGGAAAAAGAGATCCCGCTCATCGAAGCAGCCGCGGCGGCCGGCTGCGAGTATTACGTGATCGACGCCGGTTGGTATGCCGAGCGCAACGAGAAATGGTGGGATTCGGTGGGCCTGTGGCAGCCTTCTAAGACCCGCTGGAGCGGCGGTTTGAAGGATGTGCTGGACCGCATTCGCGGCAAGGGAATGGTGCCCGGCCTGTGGCTGGAGATCGAGGTGGCCGGCATCAAGTCGCCGCTCAAGGACAAGCCCGACGCCTGGTTCTTCTGCCGGCATGGCCGGCGGGTGATCGATCATGGCCGGTACTTTCTGGACTTTCGCAACCCGGAGGTCCGCGCGCATGCCGACGAGGTCGTGGATCGCCTGGTCGGCCGGTATGGCGTCGGCTATATCAAGATGGACTACAACGTCGACGCCCTGATGGGCACGGAAACCGGGGCCGATAGCTTCGGCCAGGGCTTGCTGGAACATCAGCGGGCCTACTTGAAGTGGGTCGACCAGGTGCACCAGCGATGGCCGGACCTGGTGGTCGAGAATTGCAGCAGCGGCGGAGGCCGCATGGACTATGCCATGCTCTCGCACCACCAGCTCCAGTCGTCCAGCGATCAGGAAGATTACCGCCGCTATCCGTCGATCGTGGCCGGCGGACTGGCTGCGGTCGTGCCCGAGCAGTTTGCCGTGTGGTCCTACCCCATGCTCCACGGCGATGCCGATGAAGCGAGTTTCAATATGGTCAACGCCATGCTGGGACGAATCCATCAGAGCGGACACCTGGCCCTACTGAGCGCGGAAAGCCGCCGCGAGGTGGTCGAAGGGATCCGCATTTACAAACAGCGGATTCGGCCGCACCTGGCGCAAATGGTTCCCTTCCTGCCCCTGGGGTTCCCTGCCATGGCCGACACCCGCTCGCCGGTGGCCGTGGGGCTGCGTGGACCGGACCGGGCACTGCTGGCGGTGTGGCGACTTTCGGGCGCGGACACGGTGAAAGTGCCAAAACCGGCCGGCCAGCACGTCACGCTGCTCTATCCGAATGATCGCGGCATTCAGGTTGCCGCCGCGGCGGACCAGATCGAGGTTCGCTTCCCGCGGCCCGCAATGGCCGCTTTGCTGGAAGTTCGGCCGTAGACGATGCCTTGTGTTTTGCGGGGTTACACGGAAGCCACGTTTGGTTCCTGGCCATGGCTCGAAGTCGCGGCGCTTTGCTCTTGTCTTTCTTGCCCGTCGTCTTCTGGCGTGTGGCGACAAAGGAGACCCATCGCAAGGCTTACTGGGCTTTTGGGGGGGTGTCTTGTGGGCGGTCGCTGGTTTGCTAGAATGGGAAGTCATGGACATTCGCTCCTCGACGAGGCTGTGGATGTCGCGCGAATAGGGCGGCCGGTGTTGAGCCGTGGCAAGGCGCGCATAAGCAAACATAAACTGTTATCAATAAACTACTTAAGCACCCCTAGCTCAATTGGATAGAGCATCGGTCTACGGAACCGAAGGTTACTGGTTCGAGCCCAGTGGGGTGTACTCATAAAGCCATAAACCGTAACGGTTTATGGCTTTTTTCTTTTGTGGTTCTTGTATCCAATTCGCCCTATGAGCAAGGCGTATCCAATTCACGCCCTTTTGTGGATCTGACCGCCTCGTTCCCGCCTTCAGAGAGGCTCGATCCGAGCCGGTCCCGAACGCCGTCTTGTGATTCTTCACGGTCGTGCTGCCTGCCAGGCACGCGCCCGCCGCCGCCCAGAACAGGATCCCCAGCGACCCCTCATGCCATTGCGACCCGGCGACCCAGAGACCCCAGGCTGGCTTCGCTGGAGGGCATCTGGAGTCCCTTTGCCGTCCATTGAAAACGCCGGGCGTTGTTCCGTCAGGGACCCCCGCCGCATGGAACCAAGCCCGAGGTTTCTTCGTTTGAATTTCTGAGATTACGGGAAGGGAGCATCGCTGTTGCTGCTTTGCCCATTCGTATTTCGAACACGTGCGACTTCCTTGCTGGAAGCCTTATGCAGGGCGGTGCCGTGGTGAGAGCCGCTTCTCCACTTAGCCCCCGTCTCTTATTCTCAAGGCGGGACTGGTAAAATGGCTGCCTGTGGCTGGCTGCCGTGCTAGCCGGGTGATGTTGGAAGGGAAGAGAGCCGGATGAGATCCCCAGTCGGAAGCGCTCCTTCGGCAGTAAGGAGCAGATAATCGTCGACCACCTCCGTATCGCGGGGGACACGCCGAAGAAGAGGGAAGTCCAAACGGAATCGCAAGCAGGCAGGTGGATGTGGGCTAAGTGGCGGAGGGGACGTATGCGGCAAACTGATACTCATAATGAAGTTTAGAGGGGCGCGGGCGCGAATGCCGGTTCACATCCTTCATTTATCCGACTTGCATGCGCGTCCCGAGCGACACGCTGATATGGAAATTGTCGTCTCCGCTCTCTTCACTAGATTAGAAGAAATCTGCACCAGTCGCGGCTCGACTTTTGACTGCACCGAGTGCCGGTGGTTAGTGTCGTGTGTCGGCTAATAGATGATAGAGATTTCTGAATGCCCTCCCCAGCTCCTCGCCGTACAATCCTCCTGACATTTTGCTTGGTCTTTGCCCTCGTAAACACCGCTTTCCCCGCTCTGCCGCGACTGGGCGGCGTAGTTGTTGGCCAGGGCGCAAAGCAAGGGCCGTCCTACGAGGACGGCCCTCAATTGTCGGTGGACAGGAAACTGGATACTACTTCGCCTTGCCGTTCAGCTTGGCGCGTTCGGCGAGCAACGCTTGAAGGTGCTCATCGGGCACGTTGAGCGCGGTGCGAAGATGATGGATCGCTTCATCGACCTTGGGGATGAAGTCTTCGGCGGACTTGACGACTGCTTCACGGAGTTGAGGTAAGTGTTTAGCCGCCCGAACGCGGACCTCGGCGGAGCAATCCGTAATGGGAATCCACTCAGGTTCGTCGTCGGGGTGGCCATAGAAAGGGTAGTGGATAGCATGACAAATCGTCCACTTGCCCTTCACCTTCTGCAAACCCAAACAATATTCGACCTGGGACTCACGGCGTTCATGGTCTTCCTCGTAGCTGAGGTAGACGTGACAAACAGGCCGAGGGATGTGCAGCTTCGCTAACTGTTCCTCGGCTTGAAGCCAAAGGGCGTTGAGTTGGTCGTAGCGACCAAAGAGAGTTTCGCGCGCTTGATTGGCGCGATCAGTGAGTGTCATAGGACCCCACCTTTCTGGCCCAAGGGGGCCTTTTCGGGTACGTTCGCCGGGGGCGAACTTCAAATCGGCTTCCACCGACAACGCGCTGATTGTACGGCATAGACCCGACCTGTCAAGCGACCTTGAATGGCTTGGAGCACGGCCGGCGCCTATTTGCCGGGCGGTGCGGCATCCGCACGCGCATGTTTCACGATGGCGGCCTACAAGTCTGTACCCCTGGGCGGTCAATGCTTCGATTTTTGGATTACGTACTGTACTTGCCGATCTGGTATTGTAACTCTAGATAGGGGTATGGTATGCGCCTCGGGCAAGTTATCGACACCGCATTGACATCTTTTGCACAGCGCTTATGATGTTTACTAAAACCAGTAAGCGCAAGAGCCGTATGCACGCCCTTGGACAACGACTTCGGGAATTGAGAGACCAGGCAGGTCTGACCGTACGGGAGCTTGCTGCCCGGATCGGAAAGACGCCGGGATACGTTTCGAGAATTGAAACCCGCGAAGAGATCCCCAACCCCGAACTGCTCTGTCAAATCGCCGGAACCTATGGGATGGCTCCTGACGAACTCTTGGAATTGGCGAAGAAGTGCCAGCTCGACCGCACGGAGCGTGACATTGAGGCGAGGAATCAATCCGCTCTATCTTTGTTCAGGAAGGAGAAGAAGTGAGCACGGAGGGATGGGCACGCATTGGCGCGCCTCGTGTTTCGACGAGGCAAATCATCCAGATGGCGGAAAACCTGATCAAGGACTACGTCTGGGCAACCCAAGGGGGATGTGGCTCATGAGCGTCCGTCCGCTTTGGTGGATCGGTGTGTTCTTCGCCGCAATAGGCGGATGCACGCTAGGGTTGTACTGGCTGGCCTTTGCAGTCGGCCAGGACGTTGAGGGTGTCGTGGTCGCTGAGGAGGTTGTGCATGACACGGGGGCGGACAGCAGGACTAGGTCGGACTCTCGCTTTGCTGTCGTTGAGTTTATGGAACCGCATACGGCGAATCTGGTTCGGCGACGCCTCTCACTGCCCGATTCTCCGTGGAACCACACCGTCCCCGGTGAGCGCCGGTCGATGAAGTACTGGGCCTTACCCGGGCTCCTGTTGGTGCGCTCGTTCTCGGATACATGGCTCCTCCCATTGATCATTTTCCTGGCCGGTCTTCTCATGATTGGCGTCTATTTCTTTACTAAGAGTCTCCTCGCGGGGATCGAAGGACAGATCTGCGGAGAGGAGCAAGCAACAAGGGAGGTGTCGAAATGGTCAGGATATTGATACTTGCGGCGTTTTCCCTGTGCCTTTTTTCGGCGACGGCATTCGGCGAAAACAGGGAAGGCGATTGCGTACTGAGACTGGCGACGGGCTCGTCTGAATCGGTCGCGGTCATATCAGAGGTGCAGTTACGAGAATGAGGCGGCGTTGGAGCAAGCCATCCTTCAAGTCCAGAAATCGCTTTTTGGACCGAGCCGGATACCGCTTCACCCTGCCGCGAGTCGACCAGCTTAATCTGCCACTGGGTGTGCACCACGGCTCGTGGCAGGACCTCAAATCCACGTTCTTCAACGGCGAGGCGATTTACGACTCCTTTTGGGACCAGGACGAAACCCGGGGCAAGGACTTCATGGTCCGGGCCTACGACCTCAAGAAGCGGTACACCGATTGCTTCCTGGCCGACCATCCGGCGATTGCTTGTGCCCACGATGCGCGGGGAACTCTACGCCAACCGCTTTCCCGGCAGGGACGCACCCTGTGGACCCTTTACAATGCCCGGCCAATTACTCTGCGCGGCGCGTTGATGGCTGTGGACCACGTGCCGGGGGCTCGGTATCTTGATGCATGGCACGATCAGCCGCTGACGCCGCAACAGGCCGGCGGGAAGGCTGCGATTTCCCTGGAACTTGGGCCCCTCGAGGTCGGCTGCGTGGTTCAGGAGAACGACGTCCGGCCGGCAGACGACCGATGATGGCCGATACGAGGATCGCACGCAGTCCACCGGCTTGCAACGTATCGAAGAGAATCGGCGGCGCTGGTCGTCATGGATCGAGCCGGCCATAATTTACAGCGCAGACCGAAAGCCAACCTCCCCAGCAAGGAAATTACGATGGACGCCCTTGAAACGATTCGCACCCGCCGCAGTATCCGCAAGTACCTCGACAAACCCGTGCCCGAGGATATTCTCCAGCGAGTTCTGGTTGCGGCCATGTATGCCCCCAGCGCCTGCAATCAACAGCCCTGGCAGTTCCTCGTGGTCGATGATCGGCGGCTGCTCCGTGAGGTTCCCCGGGTCCATCCCTACGCCACGATGGCCGCAGCGGCCCCGCTGGCGATCCTGGTGTGCGGCGACAGCAGCCTGGAGCAGGTACCGGGCTACTGGGTCATCGACTGTTCCGCCGCCGTCGAGAACCTGCTTTTGGCGGCGCACGCCCTGGGCCTGGGCGCCGTGTGGACCGGCGTCTATCCGCAACAGGAGCGGGTGGAAGGATTCCGCCGCTTGTTCGGTCTGCCGAAGAACGTCGTCCCGCACAGCCTGATTCCGCTGGGCTACCCCGCTGAGCAACCACCGCAGGAAGAGCGATACCGGCCGGAACGCATCCATCGCAACGCCTGGTAACCTGCCCTCCACGATGCGAAAAACGATCATGCCAAAGCACCTTGCGGCCGGCGTATTCTCGGTTCTGATTCCGTTCTGCGCGATCTATCTCGCCCAGAACCGGGCTGTGGCGGCAATCTGGGAGCCCACCGGGCCGAACCTAATACCGAATGGCGGGTTTGAGCTAGCCCTGGCCAAGTGGTTCCTGAGCGGCGAAAAGACCGGTGCAGTGTGCGACGAACAGGTAGTCCACAGCGGAAAACGGTCTCTGCGGATCACGGCCCGGGGCCGGCCTGGGGAAATCCGAGCCATCGGCTTCGCCAAAGTGAACCCGATGAAGAAGTACCGCGTGACGTTCGCTGCCAAGAGCGAGGGGTTGGGGCGCGACAAACGGCTCCCGGCCGAGTTCGCCGGCGGCATGGCGGCTGCCGTGGGCCTGTCGGCGTATTGCGACGGACGGTGGCTGAAGTGGTGCCCGAGGCCGGAAGCCGTCGCGCTGAGTGGCACAGCCGATTGGAAGACCTTCAGCTTCGACGTGCATCAACTGCCGCCCGCCGCCAACAGCATTCAACTCCACTTGCTTCTCCATAACGGGGCCAAGGGGACAGTCTGGTTCGATGACGTTGATTTGAAAGAGTTGGACCTGCGCCGGCCGTCGCTCGTACTTGCCACGGGCATGGCAGCCAATGTCTTTACCACGGATGAAGCCGCCCGCGTCGAAGCCCACGTCGCCAACGGCGAGGTCCCGCGAGAGCTGACGCTGCGATGGGAAATCAAGATCACGGCAGCAGAGGCGTCTGTAACGGGCGCGCGGCAAGTGCATCTCGGGAGCGGTCAACAGCAGACGGTGGCGATTCCCGTTCCCCGACGGGTCGGCCATTACGTGGTCACCGCCGAGCTACTGGACCGGGCGGAACTGGACCGAGACCGGCTTGAGGCGGCGGTGGTCCCGGTGCCCGCGCGTCAGCCGTGCCCCAGTCTTGCCCTTTGGGCCGGCGATTGTTCCTTGGCCCGGAAGGCAGGGGCAAACTGGACTCGCGAAATGGCGTTTTGGCGTTACTTGGAGCCTGAACCGGGCAAGTACCGATGGGAGCTGCCGGACGCGAACATAAAGCGGGCCAGATCGGCGGGCCTCAAGGTCGTGTTGTGTTTCGCCCAGACCCCCCGCTGGGCCAGCACGGCCCCCGAGGGCCACGCCGACTTCGGCATCTATCCGCCGAAGTGCTGGCCGGACTTGTCGCGTTTCGTGGAAGCCGCCGTCCGGCGTTTCGGGCCGGACGTAGATGCTTGGGAGATTTGGAACGAGCCGGTGATCCCCTGGGGTTGGAAAGGCTCGGCAGACGACGTTGTGACGCTGCACCGCGTGGTCCACGACGCCATACGCCGCGTGCAGCCGCATGCCACCATCCTTGGTCCCTGCATCTGCCAGGGCACTTTCCCGCTGCTGCGGCTCAAAGCCCTTCAGTCGGTGCTGCCGTTAGGCATCTTGGGTTACTGCGACGGATTTGCAATCCATCCTTATCGCGAACCGTTCGGCCCTGAGTACACTTTTTTTGCCGAGGAACTCGCGGAGCTTCGGGCGTTTGCCGATCAGCGCGGCATCAGGCAAGGCCTCTGGATCACCGAGATCGGCTGGTCGACCTCCGAGTATCCTCACTGGCCGAAGCGGAAGGTCAGCGAGATGGACCAGGCGGCGTACTTGGCGCGAAGTGCCGTGACGGCCGTCGCCCAGGAGGTCCGACTTTTCAACTGGCACTCCTTGTGCGAGTGGGACGTTCCCGATGCGTACGAAAAGCAATTCGGCATCGTGCGGGCCGGGATGAATGGACCGAAGCCGGCGTACGTGGCCTATGCGGTGACCGCTCACTACCTGGCGGGCGCCCGATGCACGGGCCGGCTCAGCGGAACCGGACTTGTTTGCGCGCAGGACCGCGTCTCGCGCGACAAGATTTGGGACGGATTGCGGCCCGCCTCGACACCATCGGTCGACGGCTATTGGTTTGAGCGGGCGGGCAAGCCGCTGTTGATCGCCTGGAGCATTTCGGGGCGGCAGGAGACGATTCAACTGCCGGCGAACGACGAGGTTCAAGTTCAGGATGCCCTTGGGAGCGTGGCCCGCCTGAGCCCGAGCGATCGACACGTCGCACTCAAGTTGTCCGAACTGCCGGTGTACGTCACCGGCTTGGCCGGCAAGCCGTGAACGGGCAGCGAGTTCCCCTGCCCAAAGAGGTGTTGCGGAAGCACGCACCGCTCGCGATGCTTCGCTTTGAAACGGGCCGAACCAATGGCGGGCGTGACAAGTTGCGATTCACGGCACATACGCTCAAAGGGTCCGTGCGGTATTTCGGCGCCGGTCAAGTCTACGAACACGCTGCGCAACTGGAAGACATGGGACGCAAAGGTGAGTTTGCAGGTGCAGGGGCGATCTTCGCCGTCCTTGAAGGAGAATTCTCCGACTACTTGCGTGGGATCTAGGCTGGGAGGTTCGGCACATCTTGGCAACGGGACGAGTACAACCCCACTGCTTGACGGTGTTTGCCAAGGTTTTTGAGAGACACGTCACCTACCCGGGCGGCACGCTGTTTTGGTGTCCAAACACTGGCCCTGCTGGCACACGGGCTTCGGGGCGAGTATTGTGGAAACGTCACCACGGAGATCAAACCCATGAAGCGATGCGTCATTTGGACTGCCCCGGTCCTTATCCTGCTGGTTGCTTTTCCCGCACGCGGCGCGTCACCGGAAGAGGCGGCAAGCAAACTGGTGGAGCGATTGCTCCCCGGCCGGTCGCAACAGTTCGTCTTTCAAGCCATTCCACCGCAATGCGGCAACGACGTGTTTGAATTGGAGAGCCGCGATGGCAAGGTCGTCGTTCGCGGCAATTCGGCACTGTCGATGGCGTTCGGGCTGAACTGGTACCTGAAGTACCACGGCCACTGCAATGTCTCGATCAACGGCCGCCAGTTGAATCTGCCCAATCCACTGCCGCTGGTGGAGAAGAGATTCCGCCTGACTAGTTGGGCCAGGTCACGCTATCTGCTGAACTACTGCACCTTCGGCTATGTGAAGCCTTGGTGGGATTGGCCGCAGTGGGAAAAGTTCATCGACTGGATGGCCCTCAATGGAGTGAACATGCCGTTGGCGGTCACCGGCCAGGAAGGGGTCTGGCAGGCGGTGTGCCGCAAACTGGGAATGACCGATGCGGAAATCGAGGCGTTCCTTCCCGGTCCACCGTATTTACCCTTCTGTTGGATGGGGTGTCTGGACGGTCATGGCGGGCCGTTGCCGAAGGGTTGGACGGCCAGACACGTTGAACTCGGCCAGAAGATCGTTGCCCGCGAGCGAGAACTTGGCCTGACTCCGGTGTTGCAGGGCTTTACCGGCCACATTCCCCAGGCGCTGGCCAAGAAGTACCCCGGCACCAAATCGCAGCGCATCCACTGGATTGAATTTGATACTTGCATGCTCGACCCGCAGGACCCGCTGTTCCAGAAGGTCGCCACGTTGTTTATCGAGGAGCAGACGCGGCTGTTCGGCAGCGACCATCTGTACGCTGCCGACTCGTTCATCGAGATGAGCCCGCCCAGCGGCGACCTGAAGTACCTCTCCGGCATCGGCCGCGCCATCTACGAGGGTATGGCCAAGGCCGACCCCAAGGCGGTTTGGCTGCTCCAGGGTTGGACCTTCATGAACCAGGCTCGATTCTGGAAACAGGACCGCATCAAGGCATTTCTCGACGCGGT